>Ga0209541_10000228_pt1 | contig 107267 bp, 109 predicted proteins | sample RifCSPlowO2_01_FD_184027 | JGI IMG/M metagenome (GOLD analysis project Ga0209541, IMG submission 184027) | Groundwater microbial communities from Rifle, Colorado - Rifle CSP2_plank lowO2_0.1 (SPAdes) (version 2) | ecosystem: Environmental > Aquatic > Deep subsurface > Groundwater | place... | reverse complement strand
CGCCTTCACCTCGTTTGCTATCCGATGTCCTTTTTTATTACTCATGACACAACGGTAATTGGTTTCGACCTTTGTGTCTAAATTACGGGGTCCGGGTCAAAGGAATCGTCGAATGACTGTCTAAAGAAAGGGGTCCACTCCAATTTAAGATAAATAAAGGATGACCCCCCCTACATTAACCTAAATAACAGTCTCTACAGCAAGAATGCCGTGGGACTATTTGTTCGTGGCGGGAATCTATCGAGTTGTGGCTCCGATCATGTTGAACCCCTGCGTTTTTCAATCAATAAACTAAATCTCACTCGAACATCGTCCTCTCCCGTGACCGAGGGTTTTTTGATATAGTTAATACAATGAATAAAATCAAAATCGGTCAGACAAAATTCGCGAGGCTTCTGTACGGTGCACTTGCGCAGCGTGGAATCGAATCTATTACTGAGTATCCCGACGGTCACAAAACTATTGATATCGCTATCCCGTACGCTCGTCTCTATATTGAGGTAGACGGAGTTCAGCATCTTAACAAACCCGAACAGATCATTACGGACTTTAAACGAGATTTCTATTCGCAAAAAGATGGATTTTACACTTTACACGTTCATAACGATGACATAAAAAACCACCTTAACAGCATCGCGGATGCTATTGCGGAGGTTGTTAGAACAAAAACCGCGACGAATCAATAAACTAAATCCGACCCTATGTAGCGGGGTGGGGTAAGCTTTGATAAGGTAGGCAAAACGATTCATGGAGCAAAAAGACACAAAATGGCTCGTCAATGCACTAATAGGAGCTGGAGTATTGTTGTTACTTATTCTTATCGCCAAGCCAAAAAACTATATAAGGATTGCGGATAGTTCACCCACTGCAATTGATTGCCCTGTTTTTTATACGCCCAGCCAACACGGAGACATTAACCTTCCAGTAGGAACAATTTTTGGCTATCCGAGTAAGCCTGATGGAAACATTTATGACATCATTAGAGATGACACCTTCATAATGTCCGCCTACTTTATAGACAGTTTCAAGAATGACTTTAGGTGTTTTGAGACAGAGGAAGAAGCAGTAGCGATGGGTTATAAGAAGTTTTTGAGCAATCAGGCGGCTCGGAAAGAAGCAAGGGCTGAAGCCAAGAAGTTTTTGGATGAACAGCGAGAGGGCGGTAGTGCAACTAATACGGCAAAAACATTACAAGCCATAGACGCCCTTATCGGTCTTTGAGAATATAGTGAGTAGCGGGGCGGAGTAATCAATAAACTAAATCCGACCCTGTACGACTAGATTTGGTATGAAAAACTGCTCCGTAGCGGTCTGCCAACAGGTTCTAACGTCGTCCACTACTCCCCGCCTTCGGTCCGCCGAAGCGGACCTACGGCGTGGCAAAGCCCGCCTAGGTTCGCCGAAGCAGGACGCGCAGGCGACCCTTGGGCTGGCTAGTGCCCCCGCGCAAACAAAAACGACCGTTCTCGGTCAGCGAGCCGCGCGTGGGCGGCAGTTTGCACTCCGGAGAGTCGCAGGCGGAATTCCTTTGTTGAAGTATCGTTCGATTCGTTCGTTCAGCGCTGGTGGGCCTCCCACAAAACACGCGCCTTTTTATTATGTCGGAATGATAGAATGAAAGTGCAATGGACAAAATTAAGAATTTCAACGAACTTGCCGTAAGCCCCCTGCGGAAGGCGGCGCTTCGCATCGTGGAAGTTGGACTTGCGGCAATTGATACATCGCGTGTCGTGGAATCGTTCGTGCGTTACGTACGGAACACGGATACGCTTACGGTGGGGAAGCAAATTATTCCGCTCACGGGCGTGGGGCGAGTTGTGGTGGTTGGTATCGGGAAGTGCGCGCTCGAGGGTGCGCGTTCGCTGGAGCGGGTGCTGGGGAATCGTCTGTGGGGCGGCGTGGTGCTTCACATAGGCGGCGTAGGGCGCCTTAAGACCATCCAAACGTTCAAGGGTACGCATCCTTTTCCCTCCGAGAAAAACATGCAGGGAGCGGCGCGCATCGTGGACGTTTTGAAGGGGCTCCAAAAAAACGACCTTGTACTCTTCCTTATCTCCGGCGGGGGTTCTACGCTTCTTTGTTTACCCCAAGACCGGCAGTGCATTGAGGAGATCGTGGTTGTGCGGGCGCTGATGCGGGCCGGGGCATCTATTAAAGAAGTGAACACGGTACGAAAGCATTTGTCGCTCGCGCGCGGTGGGTATCTCGCGCAATACGCCTACCCCGCGCGGGCTATCTCCCTTATCTTTTCGGACGTGCCGGGAGACGATTTGCAGTTCATAGCATCAGGCCCCACGGTGCGGGACACGACAACCGTATTTCAAGCGGAAAAAATTTTGGCAAAATACAGCGTTTTGAAAACCTGCGGCATTGAGCATTGCGGGCTTGTGGAGACGCCAAAGGCGAGCAAGTATTTTTCGAATGTGCGGAATATTATTATGGTGTCGAGCGACACCGCTCTTCACGCGATGAAGGCGAAAGCGAAAGAGCTTGGGTTCACCTCTGTCCTTCGCGCGCGGCGGCTTGCTGGCGAAGCGCGGGAAATGGGTCTAAAGATAGCGAAAGAACTACATGGTGCATCCCCGAAAACAGCGTTCCTCTATGGCGGAGAGACGACCGTTCGGGTGGTGGGGCACGGGAGAGGCGGGCGAAATTTGGAACTCGCGCTCGCGGCTCTCCATGAGATGCGGGAAGGCGAGCTTATTGTGACCGTAGCTTCCGATGGGCGGGATAACGGCGAATTCGGGGGCGCCATTTGTGATACCATAACAGGGGAAGCGGCTCGCGCACTCAAGGTGGATTTTACGCCGTACCTTCGGGAGAACGACGAATATCCTTTTTTTGAAAAGGTGGGGCATTATATTATGACGGGGGATACGGGTTCGAATGTTTCGGACCTCGTGATATCAATGAAAGAATAATTTTTTATGAATATGAAAAAATCCTTCACCATTTCGTTCGAAAAAGTGGGCATTAAAGATGTCGGCCTTGTGGGTGGGAAGAACGCTTCGCTTGGCGAAATGATACGCACGCTTCGCGTAAAGGGCGTGCCGGTGCCCTCGGGCTTTATCGTAACCGCCGCCGCGTATTTCTATTTCCTCAAAAAAACGGGGCTCGATATATTTATCCGCGCGACACTCAAGGGTCTTAACACGAAGAATTTAAAACAGCTTCACGAGCGGGGCTCGACCATCCGCTACGAGATTATGCACACGAAGTTCCCGAAGGAGCTTTCGGCGGAGATCGTGCGCGCCTATCGCGAACTCGAGAAGCGGTACGGAAAGAACGCGGACGTGGCGGTGCGTTCCTCGGCAACGGCGGAAGACCTCCCTGGCGCGTCATTCGCGGGGGAGCAGGAGAGCTATCTCGGCATTCGCGGGGCGGAAGAGGTGCTTGCCGCCGTGCGCGCCACGATGGCGTCCTTATTCACTGACCGGGCGATTTCCTACCGCGTAGACCGTGGCTTTGACCATTTTAAGGTGGGCCTTTCAGCGGGTGTGCAAAAAATGGTTCGCTCGGACCGCGCGTGCTCGGGCGTGATGTTTAGTTTAGACACTGAATCCGGTTTCCCGAACGTCGTTCTTATCAACGGCTCATGGGGGTTGGGCGAAATGATCGTGAAGGGCGAAGTAACGCCAGACGAGTTCTTTGTGTGGAAGGAGGGGCTCACGAAAGGCGTAAAGCACCCCATTATCGAAAAAAAGCTCGGCGTGAAGCTCCAAAAAATGGTCTACCACGCGGGTCACGCCATTCAGCAGACGAAAATCGTTCCCACAACGCCCCAAGAGCGCGACAAGTTCGTGCTTACCAACAAAGAAGTCGCGGAGCTCGCGCGGTGGGCGATGATCATCGAAAAGCACTACACCGACCACTATAAGAAGTGGACGCCGATGGACATGGAGTGGGCGAAGGACGGCGTAACGGGGGAGCTTTTCATCGTGCAGGCGCGGCCGGAGACCATCCAGGCGGGGCGTGATTTTTCAAAAGTGAAGGAGTATCAGTTATCGGGTGCTGGGAGCCAGAAAGTTATCTGCCAGGGCGCCGCCGTGGGCTCAAAAATCGCGACGGGCAAGGCGCGGGTTATTTTAGACGCAAAGCGCATCCGCCAGTTCAAGAAAGGGGAGGTTTTGGTAACCGATATGACCGACCCGGATTGGGAGCCGATCATGAAAATCGCCTCGGCAATCATTACGGACAAAGGCGGGCGCACGAGCCACGCCGCCATTGTTTCGCGCGAGCTTGGGATTCCGGCCGTCGTGGGCACGGAAACGGCTACGAAGGTTTTGAAAACCGGCGACCCGCTCACGGTAGACACCACGGGCAGTGCCGGCAACGTGTACCGCGGTTCGCTGAAGTTCAAAGTGGTGGAGCACGATTTGAAGAAAATCCCGAAGACCAAAACGCATATTATGGTGAACGTCGCGATTCCCGATTCGGCGTTCGCGCTCTCGTTTTTGCCGAATAGGGGCGTGGGTCTCGCGCGGGAAGAGTTTATTATCGCCTCGAAGATGGGCGTGCACCCCCTTGCGCTCTTGAACATGAAGAAACTCGCGCCTGCGGTGCGCAAAGCCATCGAGGTGAAGATGCGCGGGTGGACGAGTCCCACGCAATATTATATTGATAACCTTGCCTTCGGTATCGCGAAGATTGGCGCGGCGTTCCATCCGAACCCGGTTATCGTGCGCTTCTCGGATTTCAAGACGAATGAATACCGCACGCTCCTCGGCGGCGAAAAGTTCGAGCCGCAGGAAGAGAACCCAATGCTCGGGTGGCGAGGCGCGTCCCGATACTACGACCCAAAGTTTAAGCCAGCTTTTATGCTTGAAGTTGCGGCCTTAAAAAAGGTGCGCGAAGATATGGGTCTTACGAACGTTATTCCCATGGTGCCGTTTTGTCGTACGGTTGAGGAGGGCATCAAGGTTCAAGAGGTCATGGCCGAAGGAGGGCTTGTCACGAAATATATGACGACACGAAAGGCGAAAGGTTCCATCCGCGTTTATCAGCGTAGAAATCTGCGTTCATCCGCGCAACACACTCCGGTGCTGATGATGTGCGAAATTCCCTCGAACGTTTTGCTCGCGAACGAATTCCTGGACATCTTCGACGGCATGTCCATCGGTTCGAACGATTTAACGCAACTTACATTAGGACTCGACCGCGATTCAGGCATCGTAACGAAAATCGCGAATGAGAATAATGAAGCGGTGAAAAAGCTCATTGCGGACGTGATTAAAATCTGTCGCGGCCGACGGAAGTACATCGGCATTTGCGGCCAGGGGCCATCGGACTACCCCGACTTCGCCGCGTTCCTTGTGGAAAAGGGCATCGAGAGCATGTCCCTCAACCCCGACACGGTAGTTCGTACGACGATCGCGGTTGCGAAAAAAGAGAAGGGGAGGGGGAGGTAAAACGCCGGGCTTCACCGCCGACACAGATCAACATCAACTAATTACACAGTAGCCACGCCAATCCCATCCATGAAAAAAATTCAATTCGCAAACTTCGCGGTATTCGTAATATTTTTCGGCATCGCCCTCATCGAGGCCTTTCAAATCCCCCCACAACATTCCAACATTCTATAGAATGTTGGAATGTTGTGGGGGGGGTGGTATAGTGTAAGAAAACAATATAACAAATAACAACATGAAAACCCCAAAACAGCTTGAGCGATATTTTAAGGGGGCGGCGAACCATTGGCGTATTGCGATCGTGTTGCTCGTCGAGCGGAACGAAGGCATTGCGGTCGAGGGGATCGCGAAGGAGCTCGGTGGCGACCTCAAGAACATTTCCCAGCACACCCATCGTCTTGTGCGAGCCGGTCTTCTCAATAAACAATACCGGGGCCGCCAGGTAGCCCACTCCCTTTCGCCCTACGGCAAGCTTTTCCTTCAGTTCATGAAAAAGTTTTGATCGCCCCTTTCGGCCCCTCTTTTCCCCCGAGCGCCCCGAAACTATTACCCACGACATTCTAACATTCTATAGAATGTTAGAATGTCGTGGGATGAGGCGGTCCTTGGGGTGATTCATGTATCCCAAAGTTAAGACGAATTAATTTGTCGCAGCACTTTCACGAAATTCATTGGCATATATAGCTACGGACATTGATTTGCAAAATCCGTCCATAGACGCATAATGAAAGAAGAATTAGGGAAGGAGGCCGGTTGTGCCGCAGAGAGTTTTGACGAGAGAAAACGAGGAGCAGGCGAAAGAGTTGGCGCGTCAGATTCGAAATCACATCGAGGACCACTTTCCCAGGCCGTATGACCCCGCGATGGCTGCGAAGTTCAGAGCAATGCGCGAAGAGCTGGAAAAAATGGGGTTTTTGCTTCAGTATGCGTGCGCGGTTGATTTCTAAACCTGCAAGGTTCATGCGGAAGTAACGATCCTCTTGCCGAAGCAGATCGACTAACTATCCCGACTCAAGTCGGGTTTTTTTCGATTTTGATCGTTACAGCGCGTAGCGGAGCAAGTGTAAAAAATAGCCCGAGGAGCTACAATAAGGGTATGTCTCATAAAGCAATTTTTTTCAACTTCGCGCATTGGGGTGAAGAGGGGAAGCGTTTCGTGGAGGAAAACGACGGGCTCAAAACCGCGGGCGTTGAGGTTGCGTTCGTGAGCGCGCCGCTTGATGCGACCCATATTCCGGCCGACACGAATTTCAACATCGCGGTTGTGTTTATTGATTCAAAAGTGGACGGGGCGACGATAGCGGCGCTTCCGAACTTAAAGCTCATTGCGACGCTTTCTACGGGCTTCGACCACATAGACCTCGAAACTGCCGTGGCAAAAGGAATTACGGTTTCTTCCGTTCCTTCATATGGCGAGCAAACGGTTGCCGAGTTCGCGTTTGCTCTGCTTTTAGCGCTTACGCGCAAGGTGTGCGAGGCGCGCGAGAGTTTACGGGAGGGGAAATTTCTCATGAACGACTTCGAAGGCACAGACCTTGCGGGGAAGACGTTCGGCGTTGTGGGCACGGGCCGCATTGGGAAGCACGCCGTCCGCATGGCGAAGGGCTTCGGGATGAACGTGATCGCGTACGATGTTTACCACGATGATGCCTTTGCGAAAGAAATGGGATTCCCCTATGTTTCGCTTGAAGAACTTTTGGCGCAAAGCGACGTGGTTTCGCTCCACTGCCCCTATCTCCCTTCGACACATCATCTCATTAACGCCCAGAACATCGGTCTCATTAAAAAAGGCGCGTACCTCATTAACACCGCGCGCGGAGCGGTCGTGGAAACTCAAGCTGTCGTGGAAGCGCTTCAGCGCGGGCTTCTCTCGGGCGCGGGACTTGATGTGTTTGAAGAAGAGTCCGCGATGGCCGTGGGCGACATGAGCGCCGTGCGCGAGCTCCTCACGATGCCGAATGTGATACTTACTCCCCACACGGGGTTCAATACGAGAGAATCATCCCTTCGCATACTCGACACAACGTTCGGAAATATCGCGGCGTTTACGGCGGGCGCCCCCACGAACGTGGTGAAATAAGGGAATGTTAGAATAAGGATATGAAAATAAAAGCGCTCACGGCGCATCCCATACTTGATTCTCGGGGTGAGTGGACGGTGGAAGTCGCGCTGACGCTTGCGAATGGCGCGAGCGTTACGGCGTCCGTGCCGCAGGGGAAAAGCATCGGCTCGCACGAGGCGGAGACAGTTTCCGCGGCGCAGGCGGTGGCGAACATAATGAAGTACATCGCGCCGAAACTTCGGGGTCAGGACCCCCGCAAACAGCGGGGAATTGACGAGCTTCTACGACTTATCGATGGTACGCCCACCAAGCGCCGTTTGGGCGGGAACGCCATACTCGCGGTTTCAATCGCGTGCGTGAAGGCGGCGGCGCTTGCGGAGGGCAAGCCCTTATGGAAATATCTTCGGCGTATCGCTCATCCCTCGCTTTCGCTCGGGACCTCCGGGCCTCGGCTTTTCATCAATGTGATAAACGGCGGGCTTCACGCAGGGAACAATTTGGATTTTCAGGAGTATCTCGTGATACCGAAAACGAAAATCTTGCGCGAGAGTGTGGTGATGGGAGAACGCATTTACCACGCGCTTGCGAAAGAGCTCAAGCAATCAAAAGGCAGGAATGCTTTGAATGTCGGCGATGAGGGCGGATTCGCGCCGAGTTTTAAAAATAACCAAGAGCCCTTCGAGATGCTCGCGCGCGTTGTTCGTTCCCTTGGGTATGCAAAAAAGGTGGACTTCGGGATGGATGCGGCGGCAAGCGACGTGAAAATGTCGCACAGAAAATTGGTCGCCTTCTATAAAACACTCGTGCGGAGATATCCATTTATCTATCTCGAAGACCCGTTTGGCGAGGAGGCGTTCATCGAATTTCGTGAGTTGCGGAATGAATTGTCTAAGAAATTGTGGGTGGCGGGGGATGACCTTACGACGACGAACGTGAAGCGTATGGAGAAAGCGTACGCGAATCAAAGCGTAAATGCCGTGATCATAAAGCCGAATCAGATTGGCACGGTGACCGAAGCGATAGACGCCGTGCGCATGGCGCGCAAACACAACTGGGCGGTCGTGGTATCCCACCGGAGCGGGGAGACGAACGACGCCTTTATTGCGGACTTTGCCGTGGGCATCGGGGCCGATGGATTCAAGCTGGGCGCTCCGGCGCGCGGTGAACGTATCGCGAAATACAATCGATTACTCGAGATAGAGGAGGAGGCACGATGAAAAACGAGGCAACCTCGCCTTGATCGAAATATAAAAAAACTCCCCGTACTACGGTACGTGGAGCGGGGATGGGCGAGCTGTTCACTCGGGCCGGGATCGGTTCTCGTTCTCGATCGCCGCCTCGAGTTCGGCAATCTTGCTCTTGAGCCATGTCTTGACGTACTCCCGTTGTTCCTCTCCGGCTTCGGCTCCGAGCGTCGCGAGCGTGGTGCCCCTTGACACGGGATTTCCCCTCGTCTACACTGATAACAATTCCAAAGACAGCATGGTGCGTCCCGAATACGGGACCAAGGTCTCGCAAAAGGGGCGCCTGCCGAGGAAATAACCCTTCGATTTACCTCAGGGCAAGTCAGGGAGATTATTTCGGCCATTGGAAGGGCCGTTTTTGTTCCGAAGCGGACACTAAATAAACACGAATATACAACGAAATACCACGAACCCCGAATATTTAGTTTAGTGTCTATTCGTTTATATTAGCGGTACTTCGTGTGTGAGCGTCAGCGAACATGAAAAGCAAAGCCCAAAAAACAGAAGAGTTAAAAGAGGGACGCGAGCTTCTTAAGAAGTCCCAGGTTTTGGTGTTTACGGACTTTACGAATTTGCCCGCGGAAGATATGCGGCGTCTGCGCCGGGAGCTCAAAACCGTGGGCGCGAACTTTTTGGTTCTCAAAAAGCGCCTCTTAAATATTTTACTCAAGGAAGCGGGGATCAATTTCGACGCCCGTCAATTCAAACTGTCGCTCGGCACGGTGTTTTCGGAAGCGGATGTCGAGAAAATCAGTTTGCCGGTCTATAAGCTTTTTGCCTCGCTCGCGGTGCCTGAAGGCGGGGCGAAAGATATGTGGGTAAAGCACATTCTGGGCGGGTATGACCTCAAGGGTAAAGTGGCGGTGGATGCGGCGCAGATCGTTTTTATCGGCAAGCTCCCGCCGCGCGAAGTACTCCTCGCCCAATTTTTGGGAATGCTTGCCTCGCCCATTCGTTCGTTCCTCTACGTGCTTGATCAGAAATCAAAAAAGGTCGGATAACATATAAGCGGATATACGCGGATTAATAAAACGAGCAAGCATAGAAGCGGAAACACGCGGAACGTAATCCGCGCCGATCCGCCTCTAAGGATTTTGTATCCGCGTTGATCCGCTTCTAAGTTCCATGGAAAAACACAGCGATTTAATTTCAAAAATAGAAGCCCTTACGGTTGTTGAACTCGCGGAACTCGTACATACCCTCGAAGAAAAGTTCGGTATCTCGGCGGCTGCTGCGGTTGGATCGGGAGGTGGCGCGGCGGCGGCTCCGGCAGAGGAGAAAGATGCGTTTAACGTAGTTCTGAAAGCCATGGGCACAAAGAAACTCGAAGTCATTAAAGCGGTTCGCGAAGTAACGACCTTGGGCCTCAAGGAGGCGAAGGATCTCGTCGAAGGCGCGCCGAAGACCGTGAAGGAGAATGTGAAGAAAGAAGAAGCGGCGGAGATAAAGAAGAAGCTTGAAGCCGCGGGAGCTACGGTTTCGGTGGAATAAATTTTGAGGGTGCGCCCTGCAGGGATCGAACCTGCGGCCTCTCCGATGTGAACGGAACGCTCTACCACTGAGCTAAGGGCGCTATCGTTGGAATAATAAAACAAAAGCCGCTCCGACTCAAGTCGGAGCGGCTTTTGTTACCGTCGATATTTTGCGAAATCCTCATATAGCGCGATCTGCTTGAGATAACGCGAACTTAAGCTTTTTGACGAAACATAAAAAATCTGTTTCACTATGAGCAGTAAATAGTGAAGGAGCGTGCTTCGTGGAATGTCCGAAAGCGATTGCTACCGACTTTGATTTTACGATAGCGCGCCACATAGGCGGTTTCGAGTACCTCTACGAACTGTTCACGGCGCGAGGCGTTCCGAGGGACATGGTTGTGGAGCTTGCGGGGAAGCTGTCGGATGAGCGCGGATTTTCCATCGAGCGCCTCATTCCGATCGTGAAACGCGAGCTTGGGATGCGACGGTTTTGGCAGCGACTGCCGCGCGAAGGAAGCATTGTGAAAGAATTCTACGCCGCAACCGAGAAGCACGTCGCGGCATATCCCGGCGTCATCGATTGTATGCGGGCGTGGCGCGCGTTGCAGATACCGGTTCACATTGTGACGAGGGGGGAGCCGAGCTACCAAAAGTTCAAAGTCGATAATATCGTGAAACCCCCGTACGACTTTATACACGTCATCGAACCGCCCGCGCGGAAGTCGGATGCGCTTCGGGCAATGATCGCGAGGTACGGCACGCCGATCCTCTTCGTTGACGATCGCAGGCGCTTTGAGCTTGACGAGGTGCGCGACCGGTTCTCCGAAGTGGAGGTCATTACGGTGCATATTCTGCGTCCCGACGACCCCTACGGCGACGGTCCGTCGCGATACCCGCATCACGAGATACATTCGTTTGAAGAAGTGCTCCCGAAGTTTTTCAAGTAACAAAAAACTCCATTCGCATGTGCGCATTTGTAGCGCGCTATTCGCATACATAAAAAAGCCCGACCATCATGCAGTCGGGTTATTTTTTATTGGGGGTCTTCGGGGCGCCGTTCGAGCCGCGGACGCTCGTCCTCTGCGGGCTCTTGGGGCGGTGCCGGCGTTTGCGGCGAGGAGACGGGTTCGTTCCCGGTCCGTTTGCGCAGGGTCGGTTTGTCTTCTTTCGTCTCGGTGAGTTTGTTTCGATTCTCGATTCCCACGAGCCGCGCCTTTACGACATCGAACGTTGAGGTCGTCACAATATATTGGTCGCGCGGCGGAAGGATCTCCGCGATGTCCTTCTGCGCTTTCTCGATGCGGTCCGGCGTAGGGGGGTGCGTGTTGAAAACGGTTGGGATGGTGCCGGGGCGTTTTTTCTCCTCCGCCTGCACCTTCTCGAAGAATGTGACGAAGGCATTCGGGTCGTAACCCGTGAGGAACATATACTCGAGGCCCAGGAGGTCCGCGGTACTTTCGTCGCCGCGGGAGAAGCGGAGAAACGCTAGCGGAAGACCAAAGCCCATCCCCTGATAGATGCCATATCCCGCCATCCCGCCGGGACCGAGAAGAATAAGGGGAATGGTCGCGAGTTGAGTGATCTGATTCCTTGTTTCGCGCTTGGTACTATGGCGCGCCGCAACGTGCGCTATTTCGTGTGCCATCACGCCCGCGAGTTCCGCTTCACTGTCGGCGCGGAGGATGAGCCCGGTGTTCACATAGAAGAATCCGCCTGGGAGCGCGAACGCGTTCACGGCATCGGAATCGATCACTTTGATAGTGAACGGAACTTTCGAGTCGGAATTTCGTACGATGTTCTGCCCGACGCGGTTTATATATTCGTTCACGACCGGGTCGTCTTGGAGTTTCACGGTCTGCTCGACCCGTTGCGCGAGCGTTTTCCCGAATGCCATTTCCCTTTCGAGTGAAAAGGTATTCAGCCCGCCACCGACGCCGCGGCTACCGATATTCTCAAGACACCGCACGTCGTCCTTTTTTTTGCCGCAGATTTCTTCCTGCGGGTCCCGACCTTGCGCCGGGTCTTGGGCAGAGAGAGGACCGACAAAAGGAAAGAATGCGGCCATCGCAAGTAAGACCACGAAACGTTTTTGGGGACGCATGATTGTCCCTCCTTGGTGCGAAGTTCTATTTTTAAGCGTATTCCTCCCCGACGCCTTTGTATACGGCGCGCAAAGAGAAGCCGTTCTTTGGTGGGGAATCAAGGAAATGCCAGCAAAGTGAACAACGTGTGCATAATTTCGAGGACGACGACCAATTTTTGCTTATAAATCAAGGATTGCCCATTTTTCAGATAGTAAGACAATTCCTTTGACGGAGGGGAGCGGTGGGGTAATATTAAATGGAAGTGGGGAACTGTGCATAAAGGTGGGGATAAACGTCACTTTCTGTGCATAACTCCACTCCACCTTCTGCTTCGTGAGAACCATGGTTCAATTGTTCCTGCGACAATTGCCCCCTGCCTCTCGGTAATTCGAGTCCCGCAGATGCGGGACGCCAAGCTCGAATTACCTCCGAGAGCTTCTCACGAAGCAGAAGGCTCCGTTCACAGAAGAATAATTTCACCATACAAGAATTAATTTAAACCATGCTCCTCGGAGAACACCGCCACAATTTAGACGCTAAAGGTCGGGTAGCCATTCCGGCGAAGTTTAAAGACGTGCTCGCGGCCGGGGCTATTGTGACGCGGGGACTCGACAATTGTTTATTCATATTCGCGAGCAAAGAGTGGGAAGCGCTTGCGGCAAAACTTACGGCGCTCCCTTTGGCGCAAGCAAACTCGCGCGCTTTTGTGCGTTTGATGCTTGCCGGCGCCGTAGACGCTTCGCTCGATAATCAGGGACGTATCTTGATCCCGGACTATCTCCGTCGCTACGCGGAACTCAAAAAACAGGTCGTCATTGCCGGACTTATGAATCGGGTTGAGGTTTGGGACCAAGAGAAGTGGGAAGCGTACAAGAAAAAAACAGAAAGCGCTTCCGATGAAATTGCGGAGAAATTGGGGGAGCTTGGAATATAGTCGTGAAACGTGAAACTTGAAACGTGAAGCGTACAACATGGAACGCGAAAAACACGAACACAACGACGCTCCACGCTCCACGCTCCACGCTTCAGGACATAAACCAGTTCTTTTACATGAGGTTATACAGTTTCTCGATCCACGGCCCGAAGATTTCGTGATTGACGGTACGCTCGACGGCGGAGGGCATGCGGCGGTGATGCTAGAAAAAGTGGGCCCGAAGGGAATGGTGCTCGGCGTCGATTTGGACGAAACGATGATCGCGCGCGCTAAAGAACGTTTCGGAAGTGCGAAGAACTTTCTAGGCGTCCACGGAAATTATGCGGAACTCCCCGAAGTTCTGAAACGCGAGAAACTAGGAAAAGCGGACGGATTACTGCTCGACCTCGGATTTTCTTCGGAACAACTCGAACACTCGGGACGGGGATTCAGCTTTTCCGCCAAAGGCGGATCCGCCTCCGGTGGAGAACGTGATGAGCCGCTTCTTATGACCTACGATTTCGCAGCGCCGCCAGTGAAACAGATCATCCGGGAACTCGACGAGACAACGCTTGCGAAGATAATTTTCGAACTAAGCGGAGAGAAATTCGCCCGGCGTATCGCGCGAGCCATTAAAGAAGAAGGGAGAAAACGAAGAATTGAAACCACCGGAGAACTCGCTGCTGTTATCGCCCGCGCGGTGCCGAGGCACTACGAGCGCGGACGCATTAACCCCGCGACGCGAACGTTCCAGGCGTTGCGCATCTACGCGAACCACGAGCTTGAAAATTTGGAATCGGCGCTCGCGAATCTCAATGAAGCGATGAAGAGTGGCGGACGGGTCGTCGTTATCAGTTTCCACTCGCTTGAAGACCGCATCGTGAAGAACGTTTTTCGAAGAATGGAAAAAGAAAACATCATATCTATTCTTACGAAAAAGCCGGTTATGCCATCCGCGGAGGAAATTTCACAAAATCCCCGAAGCCGGTCCGCGAAACTGAGGGCAGTAGTTATCAAATAGTAAATAAAAAAATAAGAACATGAGTAAAAAAACGATCGTCATAATAAACATTTTGGACATTTCTTGCTCAGTGCTCCCCGTCGCTTTCTTTTCTATTCTAGCGTCTTACCTTGTACGACTCTTCATTTAATTACTCGCGCCATGACGTATATCCGGCCCAATAAAAACCATAGTACGCTCAATGTCGTTTTACTATTCCTTGGCATTGGTTTCTTTTTGGGCGCGGTATGGCTCGTTGTCCTTTACAATAATTCGGTGAACTTCAGCCACGGGCTTTCCGAAATGAAGGCGGAGTTTCAGGAAGTCCAGGCGGCAAACGTGGAACTCCGGGAACACATCTTTTCCGTGCTCGACACGCTGAATTCGAAGGATCTTGCCGCGCAGCACAATCTTGTTCAGGAGAAGAAGCCCCAATATCTTGAGCTCATTTCGCAAGCTCATTTTTTACTGCAATGACCAGAATTTCGTCTGCAAGTCACTCATCCCTCCTCGCGATAGGCAAAGCTATCTCTCGTCGGGCTTCGTGCCTTTCGCCAGAAATTCTGGCATTTCGTTATGAAAAGAGCTTAGAAACGAGCTCTGGAAGTTACCCCCAATGGTCCTACGCTTTGGAATTTTGATCGTCTTTTTATTTCTGGGATACGCATCCCTTCTTTTTAAGGTATACGACCTGCAAGTCACGAAAGGGGGTTATTATAGCGCGCGTTCGGGATCGCAGATATTGAGTTCGGGTATCACGGCGGCGAACCGGGGAATTATTTATTTTACCGACAGGAATGGAAAGCAATTACCTGCCGTGCTCAATAAGGATCATTTGGCAATTTATGCCGTGCCAAAAGACATCGAGGATACCCAGGAAGCCGCTCACGCGCTCGCGCCTTTGCTCGGAAAATCAACAGAGGAACTCGAAGCTATTCTTTCAAGGGAGGACAGCAAATACGCGATTCTCATGAAACGAGCGAGCGCGGAGCGCGTGGAAGGGATCGAGCGGCTTGGCATGAGGGGGATCTATATCGACTCCATACCGGGACGTTTGTATCCCCTTGGGCAACTTACCTCGCACCTTTTGGGATTCGTGGGGCCGTCGAGCGAAGACATGGGAGAGATTGGAAAGTATGGCATCGAAAAGTTTTACAACGATGAGCTTGCGGGTAGTGCGGGAAGGTTCGAAGCGGGCAAAGTGATCGAACCGAGACCCGGAGAAGACATTGTGCTTACGATCGATCCCAACATCCAGGTAGCGGCAGAAAAAATTCTAGGGCAACTGATCGAAACATATGACGCGAGCGGAGGCACGGTGATTGTGCAGGATCCGATGACGGGAAAAATCCTTGCGATGGGAAGTTTTCCGAATTTTGATCCGAATGCGTACGGCTCTTCGTCGTTATCGACTTTTTTGAACCCAGCAATGCAAAAAGTGTACGAGCCGGGTTCGGTGTTTAAAGTGCTCACCATGGCGGCGGGACTTGACTCGGGGAGCATTACCCCCGAGACGACCTACGTCGATGCGGGGAGCTTGACCATGAACACGTGGACCATTTCGAACTATGACTTAAAAAAGCGTGGGGCCTACGGGAGGACGACCATGTCGAGCATCATCGAGCACTCCATCAACACGGGAGCTGTGTTCGTACAGCGTGCAACTGGCCGGGAAACGTTCGCCGAGTATATGGCCCGGTTTGGTTTTTCGGAGAAGACGGGCGTTGATCTGCCGGGAGAGGTTGCCGGAAGCTTGAAACGATTGAATCCAAAAGAGCGCGACATTGCGTTTGCGACTGCCGCGTATGGGCAGGGCGTGTCCGTTACTCCGCTCGAGCTTGTTAACGCGGTTTCCGTGCTCGCGAACGGAGGAACGCTTATGCGGCCATACGTGAATGCCGAGTTCTCGTCCGAGGCAATCCGGCGGGTAGTGAGCGAAGACACCGCGAAGAAAGTCGTGAAAATGATGGTGTCCGCGGTTGATAAGGCGGAGGTGGCTGCGATAAGCGGCTATTCCGTTGCCGGAAAAACAGGAACGGCATTTATTCCCGATTTTAAGAACGGGGGATACACCGACCGGGTTATTGACAGTTATGTCGGTTTTGGGCCAACGAGCGACCCGAAGTTCATTGTGCTTATCAAGCTTGATAACCTCGATAGTTCTGTGCTTGCGGCAACGTCTATCGTGCCTGCGTTCCGCGAACTCGCGCAATATATTTTGAATTACTACAATATACAGCCGGACCGAATAACTCATAACTGACGACTGATAACTAATGACTTATGACTAACAAATTTATAAAAACAATGCCGATAACTCTACAAATTAAAAAAGTGGTTGCGAGTGCTATTCGCGTAGCAATTTCGTACGAAAAATTAACCAATCGCAAGCTAGGAATCACCGGAGAAGTCGGAGAGGTTCTTGTGTGTAGCCACAAAAAGTTGAAAGAAAAAGGATTAAAACTATCGTCAAACCCGATATTGGCCGGCTATGATGCAATTGATAAAAATGGGAAGCAGTACCAAATTAAAGCAAAACAAAGCGATCGCGGTAGTTTAAGCAGATTTTCCAATCACAAATTCGATGTTGTCATTGTGGCCGTTTTTGATACGAATTACAAGATTAAAGAATTATGGCGAGCTTCTTATAAAAAGCTAGAGCCACTCATAGCGGGGCATAAGCGTAGAAATCCTTCTTTGCCAGAGTTTAAACGTGTGGCAAAAGAAATTTTATAATCGTGAAGTGGGGTGTTTTAGGTGTATAATGAATATATGAGTGGATTTTTGACCAAACTATTGCGGTGGACCTTAAAGAAACTCGCCCAGGCGATGATCTGGCGTTTTCGGCCGGGGATTGTGGGAATCACCGGAAGCGTCGGGAAAACCTCCACGAAGCTAGCCGTGGCGGCGGTGCTTCGGGAGGGGCGGAGCGTGCGGACGTCGGATGGGAACCTGAACAACGACTTCGGACTCCCGCTTACTATTTTGGGTGCGTGGAGCGCGGGAGAATTGAAACTGATAAGCCGTGACCAGCCGGCGCACACCGCGCGGGCGCGTAAACTTTTTTTCTGGACAAAAGTCATTCTTGTTTCGCTCGCCCGACTGATATTCGGTTCGAAGTCAAAATATCCGGAAATTTTGGTGCTTGAATATGGCGCGGACCGGCCGGGTGACCTGAAGTATCTTTTGAGCATCGCGCGACCGAACGTGAGCATTATCAGCGCGATAGGCGACATTCCGGTGCATGTCGAATTTTTTGCGGGACCGGAGGATGTGGCACGGGAGAAGGCGCGCCTCATTGAATATCTCCCGTCGGCGGGATACGCTATCTTGAACTTCGACGACGCGTCGGTCATGGGTATCAAAGAACGCACCCGGGCGCACATCGTAACGTTCGGATTCGGGAGCGGTTCCTCGGTTCGCATGATGCGGTTAGAGAACAAATGGGAAAAGGACGCGCATAGCAACGCGGGACGGCCCGTGGGAATTTCCTTTAAGATTGAGTATGGAGGTACGTTCGTGCCGGTGCGGCTTGATAACTGTTTTGGAAAAGCGCAGGCGTATGCCGCGGGAGCCGCCGCCGCGGTTGGTTTAATATTCGGCATGAACCTCGTCCGAATTTCCGAGGCGCTCAAAAAATATGAGCCGGCTCCGTCGCGCATGGAACTGTTCCCTGGCATAAAGCACACGTATCTCATTGACGACTCCTATAACGCGAGCCCGCTCTCGATGCACGCGGCGCTTGATACGCTTCGGGGTCTGCCCGGGAAGCGGAAGGTGGCGGTTTTGGGCGATATGCTCGAGATTGGGAAGTATACACTGGAAGCGCACGAGCGGTTGGGACACCTTGCGGGGAAGGTGGTCGATATGCTTGTGACGGTCGGACCTCGGGCGAAATTTATCGCCGAAGCCGCGCATGAAGCCGGACTCGCGCCGAGTAAGATATTTTCGTTTGATATGGCGGATGACGCGCGGAAGCCCGTCCAGGACATGCTGAAACAAGGCGACCTCGTGCTCGTGAAGGGCTCGCACGCGATGGAACTGCGCAAAGTAGTGGAGGAGATTAAGGCGTTTTGATTTGTAGAGGCGGATACACGCGGATTTATTCGAACAGTAGAATAGAAGCGGATAAACGCTGATGCTTTCCGTCATTGCGAGGAGTTCCGCCGAAGCGGGACGACGCGGCAACCCAGAGCGTTCATATTCTCTTATTCTCGAGAATAAGAGAATATGAAAAATAAAAAAGCGGGGTCATCGTTCGTCGTACCGGGAGGAGGGTCGATTATCCCTGAAATCATTTCGATGTACGGCGAAATATTTGAAAATAGTGTAAGATTGCGGTGACGGCCTCATCGTCTAGTGGTTAGGACACAGCGTTCTCAGCGCTGGAACCGGGGTTCGATTCCCCGTGGGGCTACGGGTTACAATTTCTCATTTGAAAGAACCGGCGTTCAATTTGCTCCTGCGACAAACTGCCGCCTGCATCTCGCCGCTCGAACGTCTGGCATCCGCCAGACGACCAAGCTTCGAGCGGCTCCGATAGCTTCTTTCAAACGAGAAATTTCCGCTTGGGGTAAGTGGGTTAAACGCCCGACATGTGTCGGGCATTTAGCTGTGTCCGGGGAATCGAACAGCGGAAAATAAAAAAATCCCGACGGTAAGGCCGGGACCATCATTTCTGATGCTCGCTTCGTTTTATTAGAAGAAGAAAAACCTCTTCTTTTTTCGTTGAGCGGTGCTTTCTCCCGGTTCGGGTGGCATAGGCGAACTTTTTATATTGAGAACCAAGTGTTCGTCTATGTTAACAATGTCGGGAAGCGGAGGAAGCTTGAGTACGACGACTGTCGGTTTCGGTTGTTCCGGCATGAGAAGCTTGATGCTTTCCGGATTATCAACGCGAACCCAGCCGCCTGCTCCCGCTTGCAACGGTGTTGGAGGGTTGCCCGTGGAAGGGCTCTTAACGTCCGCCGTATTCTTTTGGGGCGGGTATACGATCTGGATATATACCCCGTCCGATCTGAGGGAAGCAAGTTCGTTCGTGCGTTCGATGAACTCTTTTAACGTCCGTGGATTTTCATTGGCACGCAGATCTTTGAACTGCATACCCGATTGCACGGATATGAGAATTTGTTCCGTCTCTGGCGCGGCAGGGAACGGCACGGCGGTTGGCCGAGTTTTTTGGGGAGCCGTACTGGGTTGCGCCTTATTGCCGAACATGTTGCATGGTATGGATATCGGAATCTCGGTGACTGCGGCAGGAGCGCCTTCCGGAAATTTCGCGAGAGCAATGGAAAGCTTAACGGTTTCACAGGGGGAAGCTTCTGCGGGAGTAATGAACGCAGCCGATTTTTTCCACACAGTCGGTTTCTGCTCGATGGACGCATGTATCTCGATCGATTCGAGCATATATTCAAAGCCGCTTGTTTCAAGGGCCGTAAGCACTTGGGCGATGACTCCCGCAGGAGCGGCTGCCCCGTTATACGGCAAAGTGTTTTTGATAAAGATTTCCGGTTCGTTTTTGAGCACAATGCGTACGGTATAGTCAATCGATACGTTTTTCGGAAATCCGACATGCATACCTGCCCACGCCTGCGGCAATTGAGAGAACAATGCCGCGGTGAGGGGCGTTTTCATGACGATCTCTTCGTGAAGGCGGAATACTTCCGGATTGACGCGAAGCGTAAAATCGAAGTTGACGAGCGACATCACTTTTCCGACAACGCCGGAAACTTCTCTGGGTCCATCAACGGTGATGGTTCCCTCGTTGCCCGCAACGCATCCTGGCAGATGGCTCGGCTGGTAAGATGTTTGAACGAATCCTTCGATCTTGATCTGCGCGAACGGGTAGCGAACATTTCCTGTTCCGTTCATCGGATGGCCAAAGATATAGATCGTACCCGTATCGTTGTCTTTCCAGGTAACGGTGCCGGATGACGCGATGGGAATATCGCCCTTCGCAAAAAAAATGACAATCGCCGAACCAGGACCAAGGTCAGTTTCTGCGGCGCGAACGTCGCATGGTTCTAGCGAAAATCCGCCCATGGCGCTTCCATTCACGGTTCCTAATTTCTTTGCGAGATCAATCGACTCGAGGGGCGGATTCGCCGGCTGTAGTTGAGCAACGGCCGCAAAACCTTCCGCATGCGCGCCGAACATATCTTCGGCAGGCGTGATCATCGCATTCACGCCGCCCGTAAAGAAGTCGGCCGGCCGTATGCTTATCGCGCCGACCATTTTACCGTGGTCCACGCATTCTTCGTGTGTCGAACAGCTCGAAGCGAGGAAAACGGGGCTGCCCGACATTCCATGAACGCCGCCAAGTTCTTTAAGGGGCGTCTCAATCCCGGACGGCAATCCGGATATTTGAGCCAGGATGTATTTTTGCCCGATCCAATTTTGCGTGCCTCCAAGGGTCACGTCAAATTTTTCAGGATAAAGTCCCCGAAAGACCGTGAAGCCGATCGCTTTTTCGCCCCGTCTCAAGTCCGTTAATTTTGCTATACCCGGAGTTTTTGCAAACGCCGCCCGCGAACACAGCACAAACATGCTTACGAATAGCATCAGGAAAATTCGTTTCATGACCTTCTTCCCTCTGTACAAATATCAAAATATTCTCACTTAATGGTGCCATGGACGGGACGCGCTCACAAGCAGGCTTATGTCGCCGGGCGGGAGTATATTTGAAATGGGTTCTGGATTGTGTGCTAAAGTAAAGGTGCATATGTATACAAGAACTATCGTTGCCAACTGTCCCGCAGCTCTCCGCAGCGAAAGCGAGGTTAGAGCTACGAGGATCCCGCCATCGGCGGGAGAAGATTAATACTATGAAGAAGTTGATTGTTGCTAATTGGAAGATGAACGTTCCATTACTCAAATCGTGGCGCGGCTTTCGCGCTCCGCGGGGTGTTGAGGTAGTCGTATGCCCGCCCTTCCCGTATCTTTCGCGCTTCGCGCTTCACGCTTCACGCTTCAAGATTGGTGCGCAAGATGTTTTTTGGGAAGAGAAAGGCGCGTTTACCGGAGAGGTTTCATCTACGATGCTTAAGGGCGTCGGGGTGGAATATGTGATCATCGGCCATTCGGAACGGCGTAAGTGGCTTTGCGAAACCGACGAGATGGTGAACAAGAAACTCATTGCAGCGCTCCGCGCTGGTTTGAAAGTTATTCTTTGTGTGGGCGAGTCCTTGTCGGTTCGGAAAAAGGGGATTGCGGCGGCAAAAAGGTTTGTGAGATCGCAACTTCAGAAAGACCTTGCACGCGTTTCACGTTTCACGCTCCACGCTTCACGACTTGTTATTGCCTACGAGCCTATCTGGGCTATCAGCGGGGGCCACTATGGACATCCGACCGATGACCCAAAAGATAGCGCCGAAATGGCCAGGTTTATTAAAGGTATCGTGCGCTCCACGCTCCACGCTCCACGCTCCACGATTAGGGTTCTCTATGGCGGTTCTGTGAATAGCAAAAATGTGAAAAGTTTTTTACACTATAAAGAGATAGACGGCGCTCTGGTCGGGGGCGCAAGCTTGGACGCAAAAGAGTTTAGAAAAATGATTGAGATCGCATCTCAATCATCCCGAATTGGGTGAGGGATTTCGAAGTCGCACAGGAACCTTTCATTGCTTTCAAAATAAAACTAACCAACTATGGACAAATATAAAAAATATTTTTGGGTTTTGCTGGATATGTTGCTCGCGGCGCTCGTCATTAACTTGGTGTTTTTTGTAATGCCGGCGATAAGAAAATTTGGGAACGCGCAGTATGCGGTGCGGACGATCTCCGTTTCGGCGGAAGGAAAAACCGCGGTAACGCCGGATCTTGCCCAGTCGTCGTTTTCGGTCATCTCGCGCGGGAAAAATCCCGAAGACCTTGCCGACACGAACAACGAAAAGGTCTCGGCGGTGATCGGTTTTCTGAAGGCGCAGGGACTGCCGGATGCGGACATCAAGACCACGTCGTACAATCTTACTCCGGACTACCAGTATGACGAAAACACCCGGCGCAATTACATTACCGGATACACACTCACACAGACCGTGTCCGTCAAAATGCGCGACTTCAAGAAGATCCCCTCGATCCTTGCCGGTCTTACGCCGCTTGGCGTGAACCAGATCGGCGGCATCTCCTTTACCGTCGAAAATCCAGAAACATTCTTGGGCGTCGCGCGCGCGCAAGCGACCCTACGGGCAAAGCAAAAGGCGGAAACAATGGCCCGCGAGAACGGCACGCGGCTCGGGCGCGTGATGAGCATTTCCGAGTCCTCGGGCGGGTTCCCGATGCCGTACTACGACGCTTATGGCCGCGGAGGCGCGCTTGAAATGGCTTCAAAGGCGATTTCTGCGCCTACGATCGAGCCGGGCTCCGAAGAGATCACGAACGTCGTAACGATCACTTACGAACTGAGATAATATAAGCGGATATACACGGATTACCATAAACAAGCATAGAAGCGGAAATACGCGGAGCATAATCCACGTTGATCCGCCTCTCAACATAAACCCTACATCCGCGTTGATCCGCTTCTATACTTCATGAAGAAAGACCTTATTCTCGTAACGATTATCGGCGCCGCCGTGGGGCTTCTTATTCAGCCGATCCTCGTGAATCTGGTAGCGGGTTCACCTCTGCTCCAACGAACGGTTGGCGGCGAGGGCGTTACGCTTGGCTGGAAGGTCGGTTCACTCTTCTTATTCCTTATACTTGCCCCATTCGCGCTTACGGTCGGGTATGTGCTGAACAAACTTATTCCCATCTACCAGTTTACGAAGTTCGCCGCGGTCGGGGCGTTGAACTCATTTATGAGCGCGAGCGTGATTAATCTCTTGTCGCTTACGACAGGAATTACCTCGGGGCCATGGATCCCGCCGTTTGCCGCGATCGCATTCGTGACTGCCACCACGAACAGTTTTTTCTGGAATAAGTTCTGGACGTTCCAGGCGGGCGGGGATATCAAGGCGGCCGAAACGGCAAAGTTCTACACGATTGCGACGATCGGCGCGGGATTGAGCGTCGGAACCGTTTCGGTCGTCGTGAACTATCTTCGGCCGGAAGCGATCGACCCGAAGGTGTGGCTGAACGTGGGGGCGCTCTGCGGCATTGCGGCTTCGTTCCTATGGAACTTTTTCGGGTATAAGTACATCGTGTTCAAAAGAATAGAAGCGGATTGACGCGAGAAGTCGTATTCGCATGTGCGCATTCGCTATGCGCTGTTCGCATACAAAAAAACCCCGTGAGTCACGGGGTCGTTGGTTCTGGAAGGCCCTACTTATTTGTGGTCCTTCCAGTGTTCATGGTAGAGCGCGGCCTTGGGGCCGGCCCGCGGTTCGTACTGTGTTTTCATCTTGTTCCGGAGATAGTTCCGGACCGCATTCTTAACGTTTCCTTGCTCATGCTCCAGGTACGGCGTGAGGTTGGACGGTCTGATTGAGAGTTCGTACGGCGCGTTCCGCGAGAGCGTATCAGAGGCCTCAAAAAAAGCCATGTAGAACTTCCGCTCCAGGTCCCAGAGCAGTGAAGCGCATGCGCTGATACCCGGGCTTTTCGCGAGCGGCTTGAGATCGCGGCGCATGTCCTCGATTACCTGCTGTACGGCTTGCGCACGAGCGTCTTCTTCGGATACGCCTTCTTGCGCAAGATGATTCACCAGTCGTTCGATCTCGGTTTTGTTGCGATGCGCTACCCGTTCGGCAAACCGCGCCCATTGCTCCGCCGTTTCGGGGGCGACGCCTTCTGTGGCGAGTGTGCCGCGCAGGTTGTCGAGCGGCGTGTCTCCGATGCTAGCCGCGATCACCAGTTCTTCGGGCATGGTCCCGCGGTTCGCACAGCGGTGGTAGGTTTGGAGATAGTGCGAACCCGCTTCATGCGTACGATCGCCATAGAACAGTGTTTGCGCCTTTTGGTCTGTCGCAGAGGACGTAACGATCCGTCCGAGGAGTTCCATGCGTATTCGCTCACCTTGCTCGCACTTCTCGTCGGCGGGCATGCAGTGCGCCTCACGTTCTTTCCATTGCGGGTCCCGCGTGAGAGCGCGCCACCGGTCAAGGAAGTCCTCTCCGCGGAGCGATGCCAGCGAGAGATTTTGCATGATCTCGCGGACGTACATATTCCGGTTGAACGTGATGATGAGGAATGGTTCGGGATCGGAGGGAACGGTGTTGACATCAACGGGAACGGTGTTGACATCAACGGCGATCGTGCTGTCCGTTCCGTCAACCCCGATAAATACGGCCACGTGGGTCAGTACGGTATTATCGGGAGGGTCGGGAATGCCGGCGCCATCGAGGAATGCGCGCCATTTCCCCGAAGTTCCATTCGCCGGTGTAGTGTCTCGCCAGACCTGTTTGCGCGTCTTGTGCTCCTCATATTCTTCGTCGAAGAGCACCACGTTTTGGTCAGGAACGTTCTTGAGCATGGAAAAAGTCGGACACACGCCCTCCTCGATGCATGTTGCAATTATGAACTGGACAAATTCGAGATCCCGTCGTTCGTCAGGGACAAGTAAGATATCGGCGTTGGGGTTGGTGCGCGCCTGGACCGGTCCAATTTGCTGGGTGGTGCCAGATGGGCTCTGCGGTGTCGCCAAGCTCGGCGGCGCCTGAGCAAGGATGCCCATGGGCACGAGAAGGAGCACGCCAAAAGCATAGAACAAGCATCGTTTCATGGGGCACTACCTCCTTACTGTCAAGTTTTTCCTATCCCTATGGTATCCCTAAAAGCGCAGTTTTGTAAACAGGAGGCATGAATTTGACCGTCCCCGTTGGACCGCATATTGACTTTTAACGGGTTTATCTGCTATAATGGCCATGGATGAGTGTGAGTATACCTTGACGATGATATCGACCAAGGCATAACCCATACACTTCTGTTTGGCCAAAGCCCCCGCAAGGGGGTTTTGGTTTGGTGTTGTCATGTTTTGCGCCAATGTTTATACTAAATCTCGGAACAGCCAGGGAGCGCTCATTCATAATTGTTTCCCCGGAGGGTCGTCAGGAGAGCACTCATTCATAACAAACAGAATTGTCCCACCCATTGTGTGAGCGAAGCGAGTTACAATGGCGTTGATCCCGCGCTCTACTATAGATTTCAACAATTTTACTTTGCGTCATGGCACAATAGCGGGATCGCGCATCTCTACGTCGTTGACACTCCAAGAGCTGCGGGAGAGGTCACGAAATTTAATAACGTCCGTTTAGTGGGCTGCAAGGAGAGCACTCATTCATAACAAACAGAATTGGAGGTCACCACTTGCAGCCCACTAAGCGGAGGTATCTCATGCCACAATTTCAGGAAAATATTCCACTTTCGGATTTCAGTAGTTATAAAATCGGCGGACCGGCACGATTTTTTTTTGAAGCGGAGAACGAACAGGAGATCGCGTGGGCGGTGCATAAAGCGCGGTCGGAAAACACCCCCATTTTTATTTTGGGCGGGGGGACTAATCTTCTCTTCGGCGACCAAGGATTTCACGGGCTCGTACTCCGGCCGGCGGTGCGGTTTTTGAGCATCCAGGGTACGCTCATTTTTGTGGGAACGGATATTATCATGCCGGAACTCGTCGAGACCACCGTGCGGTACGCGCTTTCCGGCCTCGAATGGGCGGGAGGATTGCCCGGGACCGTGGGCGGCGCGATTCGAGGGAATGCCGGATGCTTTGGGGGAGAGATAAAAGATGTTATCGAATCGGTAAAAAGTTTCGACATAGAGGAGATGAAAACCGTCGAACGCACGGCGTCCGAGTGCGCGTTCGGGTATCGCAACAGCATCTTCAAGCAGAAACACGGCACAGAGATCATTCTCTCCGCCGTCTTGAAATTGAAACTGAAACGGGGCGTGGAAGACGAGATTCGTAGGGACATTGACGAGAAAATAGCGTATCGCAAAGAACGCCACCCCTTGGAATACCCGAATATCGGAAGCATCTTCAAAAATGTTCCGCTGGAAGCGGTGTGCGGAAAGGGGAGTGAGGCGTACGAGGCGGCGGTTCGGGACGGAAAAGTGAGCTATAAGGGTTCCGAGTTTACGGTAAAAACCGACCCCTTCCCGGTGATATCGGCGGCAAAACTTATTTCGGAATCCGGTTTGCGCGGCATGACTCGCGGCGGTGCCGCGATATCAGAAAAACATCCGAATTTCATCGTGAATACGGGCGGCGCCACCGCGGCGAATGTGAAGGATTTGATTGCGATTGCCAAGGCGGCGGTATTAAAAAAATTTGCCATTACATTGGAAGAAGAGCCGGAAATATTGTAATATAGAAGCGGATATGCGCGGAAATAAACAAAATCATGTAGAAGCGGATAGACGCGGAATAACATCAGCGTAAATCCGCCTCTATGGCAAAGTCAATCCGCATAGATCCGTTTCTATTAATCATGAGAATTAACATCAAAGCAACCGATATGACGCCGTCTTTGCGGACATACATCGACGAGAAGTTCGGTTCGCTTGCGAAGTTCGTAAAGCATTTCGATGAAACGGGTGAAGCCGAGATCTGGCTTGAGGTTTCGCGTACCTCAAAGCATCACCGGCACGGTGAAGTTTTTAGGGTAGCGGCGGACCTCCGTTTGCCGCGCCATATTCTTCGCGCTGAGGAGTATGCGGAAGATGTGCGAAAGGCGATTGATCAGGCGAGAAAAGTGTTGCATAGCGAGATCGAAAAGTATCGCACGAAGTTCGTGAAGCCGAAACGGGGAGGAATGAAATAGGAGTAAGGAGAAGGGAGTAGCAAGGAACCGAGAGGTGGGCGCACGATGCCACCCCTCATACTTTCCTATTCGCGCGAATAGGAAAGTATGGTTTTTAACCGACAGCGATAAACTATTCTCTTATTCTCGAGAATAAGAGAATATGAGAAATAAAAAAGGCGGGGTCATAATTCGACCCCGCCGTGGCGGCTTGTTGAGCGTTCAGTCAGGTTGCGCTAATCCGCCGAGGAGGAGCCTACCTGTTCACCGACTGAAAAATGGGCTCACCGGCTTTGCGCCGTCGCTCAATCTCATCAAGTACGCCGTTTGCCCAGCCGGAGGGAACGCAAATTTGTTCGAGTTGGCATAGGTAGTCAATTGGTCGCGTATGCGGTTCAGCAAGATAAGGCCAACTTCTCGGGGTCCTGAGTTCTTGCTTTGTCCAGAAGAACTCCTTTCCGTTCCGCATAATCACGGTATCTCCTTTTGACACAGCCATCCATTCGGCTTGGTGAAGTTTTATCGCTATCCCAACACCGCGGTATGGGGTACCCCGGAATTGTTTGTCTGCGAACTCGAGAAAAACTTGCTTCTTCGGCAACCATCCTGGTGTCCACCCTGCGGCTTGGACAAGATCGGAAAGATTAGTCCATCGCCACTCCGCGAATACTTGCGGACATACCATAAACGGCCAAAAGTTAAGTTCATACAACGCCGGACGTACGACTCTGCCTGACTCCATTTCGATCCTCCCGCTACCTTTAGGTAGCTGTTTGAGAGTGCCGCGGAATTGGGGTCCACGGTTTTGGTGCTGGTGTTAAGGTATCACATAAGTCACGCTATGTCAAATTTGCGCGACGGTATATTTTGCTAGATTTTTCAGCGCAAAACCGATATAATCGGTAGATAATGCCCAGTAGTATAATGCGAGCTGGGTTGACTGAATTAAACTCGCATTATACTACTGGGATGTTGGATTCGCTGAAAAAAATATTTCTGGGAGACCCCCTCAAACCCTTTCTTGTGAAAGTGGGGGAAATTAATGCGCTTGAAGAGGGCGTGCAAAAACTTTCAGAAGAAGAGCTGAAGCGTTCGAGCGAGGACTTTAGGAAGCGGCTTGCCGAAGGGGGGACACTTGACGACATTTTGCCCGAGGCCTTCGCGCGCGTCCGCGAGGCGGCGCTGCGGGCGCTGAATCAGCGTCCGTTCGACGTTCAACTAATGGGTGGCCTCGTGCTCCACCAGGGCGCGGTGGCCGAGATGACGACCGGAGAAGGGAAAACGCTTGCGGCGGTCGCGCCAACCTATCTCAACGCACTCGAAGGGAAAGGCGCGCATGTCGTGACGGTGAACGAATATCTTGCCCGGCGTGACGCCGTATGGATGGGACAGATCTACCGCGCGCTTGGTATGAGCGTTTCGTGCCTCGTGCCGAACTCCGCCTATATGTATGATCCGCTTTACAAAACGGCTCCGGAAGAAATAAATCCGCGTTCATCCGCGTTAAGTCCGCGTGAATCCGCGCTTCTCGATAGAGAAAGAGACACCACGGGAAGCTTTCGGGTTCAGCAGGACTTTTTGAAGCCCGTTTCGCGCCGCGATGCATATCGCGCGGACGTGACATACGGCACAAACCACGAATTCGGCTTCGATTATTTGCGGGATAACTTGTCGTATTCGCTCGAAGGGCGTGTTCAGCGAGAGCATCACTATGCGATCATTGACGAGGTGGACAGTATTTTGATCGACGAATCACGAACACCCCTAATCATTGCGGCGCCGGACGAGAAATCGAGCGATTTCTATAAAACATTCGCGCGCGTCGTGAGGAATCTCGAAAAAGAAGAGGATTATACGGTGGAAGAGAAGCATAAGAGCACTGCCATCACCGAAAAGGGGATTGAGAAAGTGGAAAAGGTGCTAGGCGTGAACAACTTGTACGCGCCGGAGCACATTCGTCTTGTGCATTACTTGGAAGAAAGCATAAAAGCGAAGGCGCTTTTCCATCTGGACAAGGACTACGTGGTGAAAGACGGCGAGGTAATTATCGTGGACGAATTCACGGGGCGCATGCTTTTTGGGCGGCGCTACCAAGGGGGATTGCACCAGGCGATCGAGGCGAAGGAAGGAGTGGTGGTCAAAGAGGAATCGCGAACGTACGCGAAGATTTCCGTGCAGAATTATTTCCGTATGTACAAGAAGATTTCCGGCATGACGGGTACGGCGCAAACCTCCGCAGAAGAATTCCACAAGGTGTACAAGCTTGAAGTGGTGAGCATCCCGACGAACAAGCCGCTTATTCGGAACGACATGAACGATCTGATTTATAAGAATTTTGCCGCCAAGTATCGCGCGGTCATCAAAGAAGTGGCGGAACGGCACGCGAAAGGTCAACCGGTGCTCTTGGGAACGGCATCTATCGAAAAGAATGAACTGCTTTCGGCGCTCCTCGGGAAAGCGGGCGTCCCGCATGAGTTGCTGAATGCAAAGAACAACGAGCGCGAAGGCGCGATTATTGCGCAAGCGGGCCGCGCGGGAGCAGTGACCGTGGCTACCAATGTCGCCGGCCGTGGCGTGGACATCATTCTTGGCGGAAATCCGCCTTCGTCCGAGGAGTCCGCAAAAGTCCGCGCAGTCGGCGGTTTGCATGTTATCGGCACGGAACGGCACGAAGCGCGGCGCATCGATAACCAACTTCGCGGGCGCGCCGGGCGCCAGGGAGACCCGGGTTCTTCGCAATTTTTTCTTTCGCTCGAAGACGACCTTCTCCGCATTTTCGGAGGCGACCGCATCAAGAGCATGATGGAGCGGTTCAATTTGCCGGAAGACCAGCCGCTTGAGTACGGATTTCTTTCGCGCGTCGTGTCTGAAGCCCAAGCGAAAGTGGAGGGTTCAACATTCGATATGCGGAAACACTTGCTCGAGTACGACGATGTTTTGAATAAACAGCGCGCGTCGGTTTATAAGCGCCGGTTTGAGATCATAAGCGCGATGAACAAGCCGACGCTCACCGATATGATTTTTAACGCGACCTTTGCGCATTTCGAACAGTTGCTCCTTCAGCAGACGCCGGAAGGGGAACCGTTGGACGTGAAGAAAATATTCGCAGAAGCGAATATTTTCAGCAAAGAGCAAATCGCGAATGGCAAAGAATTTTCGGGAGACGAGTTGCGAGAAATCCTACAAAAGAAAAGCGAGGAGATTGCGGGGCATCCGATGGCGGCAAACCAGCTCCTCGGTATTTTAGACATGCTGTGGATGACGCACCTCGAAGACCTCGAGGCGCTTTCCGAGTCCGTTGGGCTTCGCGCCTATGGCCAGCACGACCCGCTTGTCGAGTATCGCGGGGAAGCGCACCGGCTCTTCAAAAGTTTCTGGGGGAACTTCAACGGGTGGGTGTTCTCCAACTTATTTAAGTTGGCGCAGATTGACGCAGACCGTACGCAGAACAACGCGGAAACGGTTCAGCGACATTCAGCGTTAAGTCCGCGTAATTCCGCGACTTTACCGCAGGGCGGGAAAGTAGGACGGAATGACCCGTGCCCGTGCGGAGCGAAACATGAGGATGGACGGCCAAAAAAATATAAGCATTGCCACGGCAAAAATGTTTAAATTGAGAAAAAATGAGCGGAGTCCCGCCGCAGTTTTAGCGAAGGCGGATGGGAGCGGAAAGAAGTATAAAAAGTGTCATGGAAAGTAGCTAATATGCCAATTTTTCTTGATCGGCACGATAAAAAATTAGTTCAACGAGTGCTTGACAGCATCGAGACGGCCTTCAAGAAAGCCAACATGCCAGCCGCGGTTGCTAAGAGAATCACCGTTGTAGCGGTGAGATACCGAAATAAAGGAAAAGCCGCAGCAATTCGCCGACATCCGTTTCGTGGTATTTGCGAAGCGAGTGGAAGGCACCTTAAAAAAGAGGATGCACATCTTGATGAGCTTAATTCCGAGAAAGGATACGACGAAAAAGTTCGGTGGGTATGTCCGAAAGCAAATAATAGTGGAAGGAGGTCATGCGGGAAATGTTAGGGGCACCACTTTGGCATAAAAAAACTGATGATCAGAAGCGAATTATGACCGCGCGCGAGGCATTAAAAAACGGAGCCGACTACGTGGTGATTGGCCGGCCGATTTTACGATCGAAAGATCCCACTCGGGTGATTGAAGATATAAAATAATGAAAATCAAGGTTGGTTCGAAAAATCCTGCGAAGGTAGAAGCCGTCGCAGAGATCATCAAAGAGTATCCGCATTTAGCCCACGCGAAAGTCGGCGGAATTGAGGCGAATTCGGATGTATCGAATCAGCCGAAGTCGCTTGATGAAACAATTCGTGGCGCGATGAATCGGGCGAAACACGCACGCGAGGCGTGCGATTATGGCATCGGTATCGAATCGGGACTTATGCACGTGCCGCACACGAAAAGCGGGCATATGGATGTATGCGCGTGCGCTATTTATGACGGAAGAGAATTTCACTTGGGGCTCTCGTCGGCGTGGGAGTTTCCCGACAAAACGATCATTGAGTCCATGGTGAGCGAGGGGATTGATATGAACGAAGCAGTGCATCGAGCGGGCCTTACTCAAAAACCGAAAGTCGGCTCGGAAGAGGGAGCAATCGGGATCCTTACCAAGGGGAGAGTTGATCGGAAAGAATATACGAAACAAGCGCTCCGCATGGCACTGATTCATTTGGAGCATTTTGATTTCCAGTAATCAGATCCCGGGTACTATGACGCGTCATAGTGCCCGGACGAGCGCCGTCGCATTATGGCATATACAAAACGCCATACTTTGTTCTGCGAAAAACACGCTTCGGCTTATTCCTTGGTGTTTTAATGGTGCTATATGTTTTCTTTTTCCGTTCGCTTTTGCCTCGGTCACGATAGCTTCTGTATAATTTCTCACTCACGGCCTTCTTAATACTGCTAATCGTTTGGGGCGAAAGCCATAATTCTTCTCCAATTTTCTTATAACTTTTACCAGAGGCAAGGCCTTCCAGCGTGGCAACACGCATTACGATATTATGACGTTCGTAAGGTGTGATGAACAATTGGAGTATTTCTCCGGATTCAACGATATTCCTCCAGCAAGCAACTTCCCACTCTTTGCGAGAAGAATAATCGTTTGTTGCGGGCATCTTTACCCAATCTTTTTTATGCATGATATAACCATACCACGCCACTATGACGCGTCATAGTGGCGTGGTATGTGGTAACAAAAAAAGTTGTCCAGCTCATGAGGAATAAGGGGTTGTGAGGCGTGTGATATAATCGCTTCGCTCATATACCCTGGTTCGCTCGGTCGCAGACTAAGATAACTTGCTGTTCCTTTGTCTGCTCCCTCGCTGCCTGTTATAATTTATTGAAACGATGTCCCTCTTTGTTGAATTCAGTTTTTTGCTTGTAGTCGCGGCGGCGATGGCATTCTTGATGCGCCTCTTGCGCCAGCCGCTCATTATCGGGCACATCATGACGGGACTTCTTGTGGGGCCGTTCGCGCTCGATCTTTTGCAATCCGTTGAGACGCTCAAACTTTTCAGCGAGATGGGAATCGCTTTTCTTTTGTTTACTGTGGGATTGGGACTGAATCCTGGCATCTTGAAGCAATTCGGGAAGGTAGCGCTCATTACGGGCGTGGGGCAGGTTGTTGTAACAGGCGTTGTGGGTGTGGCGCTCTGTCTCGCGCTCGGGTTCTCGCTCGTTACCTCGCTTTATATTTCGATCGCGTTCGCGTTCAGCAGCACCATCATTATTTTGAAACTTATTTCCGACAAGGGCGACCTTGAGAAGCTTTACGCCAAGATTGCCATCGGGTTTCTTTTGGTTCAGGACATTATCGCGATTATCCTGCTTTTCGCATTGCCCATCCTTTCGGCCGAGAGTGGTTCCTTCGGGGTGCTTGCCCGCACACTATTAAAAGCGTCCGTTGTAACACTCGCCGTGTTCGCTGTTTCACACATTCTCGTGCGTCGTATGCAGGCATATCTCGCGCGCTCCCAGGAATTCATGTTTCTCTTCGCCGCCGCATGGGGCATCGGGATCGCGGCCCTCTTTCTCTCCATTGGTTTTTCGATCGAGATAGGGGCACTTATCGCGGGTGTGGCGCTTGCGTTCCTCCCTTCGCGCCACGAGATCATGGCGCATTTCACGCCGCTCCGCGACTTTTTCATCGTGGTGTTTTTCGTATTGCTCGGCTCGCAAATGGTATTCGCGGACGTTATGGCGCTTCTTGTTCCCGCAATCATCCTTTCACTCCTCGTGCTCATCGGAAATCCGTTGATCCTGCTCGTTATCATGGGGCTACTCGGATACAAGCGGAAAACTTCGTTGCAGACCGGGTTTACGGTGGCCCAAATCAGCGAATTTTCGCTCATTCTTATCGCGCTCGGTGTGCAATTAGGGCAAGTCCCCCAGGCGGTTCTTTCGATGAGTACGCTCGTGGGTCTCGTGACCATTTTCGGTTCCACATATTTTGTACTCTACTCCGACACGCTCTATAAATGGTTTGCGCCGTATCTTAAAATGTTCGAGCGGCGGAATGTCGTGGAAGTGGAATCAAAGAAAAAGAAATACACCTTCTTCCTTTTTGGAGCGAATCGCGTGGGGTTCGATTTTTTGGAAACGTTCAAACATTTGAGGAAGCCATTCCTCGTGGTTGACCACGACCCAGAAATTATCGGGCAACTTTTACATGCGAAAGTTGAGCACCGCTACGGAGATGGGAGCGATCTTGAGTTTTTAGAAACACTTGAGCTGCGCAATGCCGATATTGTGGTTTCAACGATTCCCGATGTGGAAACCAATCTTTTGATAGCGCGCGAGGCGAAACGGGTTAGTCCTGAGCAGGGTCGAAGGGGAGCGGGGGAGTTGCCCACGGTAATGGCGGTGGCGCACAACATCAGTAACGCTCTGGAACTTTACGACGGGGGAGTGGACTACGTGATACTGCCGCATTTTTTGGGCGGCAGGTACGCGTCATCCATGGTGCATAAATTCTTCGAACATGCCGAAGCCGTAGAGGAAGCGAAAAAAGAACAACTCGACTATCTCAAAAAGCGTTCTACATTAGGCCACGAACACCCCATGATTGATCGGTTTCGGTGATTATGGAAGCGGATTAACGCGGATGTGGTTTGCGTAGAAGCGGATAGACGCGGATAATAGGCCCGGCCGGCATCGTCAGGATGCGTTTTTGGTGTAACATTGTGGGGTCCCATTACGTATATACAGTAGAACCTTGCTTATGGAACGTTTGCATGCGCTTGCGGTTCGAATGAAAAAGGGCGACCGGCGTGCCGCCGGGGCGCTTTATGATGAGCTTGCGCCCAAGGTGCACGGATTTGTTTTCGCGCGAACCGGGAGGCGGGAGGTGGCCGAGGATATCTCACAGGACGTGTTTTTGAAGCTTGTCGAGAAAATAGAGATGTTTGACGAGCGAAAGGCCACGTTCGTTGTGTGGTTTTGGCGGCTTACGCGCAATATGTTGGTTGATTACTTCCGCGAAAAGAAGGAAGTGCAGTTCTCGAGCTTTGAAGGCGAGGATTTGGATCGTCTTGCGTCGTACGTGGCGCACGGGAATGTTGACGCGAAGCTCGCGCATGAAAAACTACAGAAGTTTTTAAAGACGCTTGGCGAAGAAGAACAGCATATGTTCGAATTGCGTTACATCGCCGAGCTTTCGTACGGCGAAATGGCGGAACTCTTGGGAAAATCGGAGGGCGCGTTGCGGGTCGCAACGATGAGGGTAAAAGAAAAGATCAAAAAGGAATTTATTTATGAAGTTTAACTTTTTCAAAAAAGAAACATTGCCGAAGAGTGTGCGGCGCGCGCTCGCGCCGGACCCCGGACGGCTTACGCGTCGCAAGCACATCTTTTTGGCCGCGTACGACCGGAAATTCGGTACAGCCGCTCCTGTCGTCTCGCGCTTTGTTTTTGCCGCGCGAATGGCGGCGGGAGTACTGCTCGTGCTCGGCGTTACGGGTGGCGGACTTTCGGTGTACGCTGACGCGGAAAATGTTTTGGCAGACAGCCCGCTCTACTCACTGAAGCGTTTCAACGAATCCGTTCAACTTGTGCTTGCAAGCCAAGAAGACAAGCCGCAGTTGGAGCTCGAACTTATCGAGCGAAGGATCAAGGAAATTGATACTTTGAAAGCACACGAGGAACGTGAAGCGGCCGAAGAAGAATGGCAAGAAAGGGGAGCAGAAGAAGAATGGAAACGTCAGCAAGAAAAACGGGAGAAGGAGGGAATAAAGAAAGAAAGATTAATCGGTTCGCTCCGGGAAGATCTTCGAAAAAAGGCAGATGATTCTATTGAAAAAGCGGAAAAGTTCGCATCTCAAGACAAGAAGTTAAGCGCGTTCTGTGAGCAATTCGGGCTGACTTTCGTAACATCTTCATTCGCGGTACGGGAGGAGTTTGTCCAGAATCCACAACTTTTGAAGCGGTTCGAGAAGAAGTGTATGGATGACGACGAAATAAGGGGTGGGAAGTCGGAAAGAGATCATACGGAGATAGAGCAAGAGGGTGAAGAGGACAACGATGACGACAACGACAAAGAGCGCACCGAAGGAAAAACGAGGGGCCTGTAACATATGAAGTTTGATATCCGCATATCTCAAAGAACGAAAGGTCGGTAATCAAAAACAATGAAATTAAAAATAACAATACAATGACAAAAATTAAAATTGCATCAGTAGTAACATTAGTGGGAATGATGGCGTCCGGCGGCCTTTCCTTCGTGGGAGCGCAAACGGCATCGCTTTCGGCTTCATGTTCCGGTTCGGTTGCGGTTAACGCGATCACGTGGACCGCGACGGCAACCGGCGGTACGGCTCCGTACTCTTATGCCTGGTCAGGCGCGGTGAGCGGCACTTCGAGTGTCGCGACGGCAACGTACACTGCGACGGGAACATACAGCGTTTCGGCTGCGGTGGGCGACACGACAACGAGCACCGCGAGCACGACGTGTTCCGCGACGGTTTCGGTCTTGCCAACGCCGCCTCCTCCGCCGCCAGCGCCGGCGCCGACCTCAACCGTTATTCATCGCGTTCCGTTCTTTAAGGAGCCGATGCTCCAGGTGAATCCGGGAGGTCACTTCTTGGCCCGCGGTATGGTGGTGCAGAGTGTATCCTCGGGGTCGTTCATCGGAAAAGTGTGGGGGACCTCATGGACGGTCATCATCCCTTCGAGCACCGAACTTCTGCTTCGTGACGGAAAGGGCGTGAAGGTCTCGAGCGTGGAACATCTCCAGGTTGGCGACGAAGTGGGCGTTTCGGGGAGAGTTGACCCGAATCACGAACTCACGGTTATCGCCGACGTCGTGCGGAACTACAGCATTTTAGTGGTGCGTCCGAAACCGGCGAAGGAAATGAAGGAATTCAAGAACGAGATGCGGGACGACGACGATGACGGAGACGAGAGGCGAGAGGAGAAGAAGGAGAAGAGCAACAACGGAAAGAACAATCAGGATATCCGAAGCCAGATCGAACAGCTGATGGCCGAGATACGAAAGATACAGGAGCAACTGAAGAACAGATAGCCGATGATTTCTTCGTGTATCGCAAACAACGCGCGCCTCGCGGCGCGCGTTGTGGTATTATAGTAACCAGTTATGTGCGATTGAGGGGAACATGAAACGGATCACAACCGTTTTCGCCATTATTTCCATTTTCGCGATAGCCGGATGCGGAGGCAGGCAAAAACAAGCCGAAAAAGATTCATCTGCCGGAACGAAAACGCAAGAGCGTATTGTTCGTAGTCCTGGGAGGGGAATCGTCCAAGAAAAACGGAAGTTTCCCGTAACCGTGAATTACGACCTTACGATTGAACAGGCGGTCGCGGCCGGCACATATTTCTCGGTTGACCCGGATCTTACCTCGAAGCAATTCCCGAGAACTCGCCGTGGCGTTGAATCAGTTGATATCGCCCTGGTTTGTTTTGCGGACGAGGTTGGTTCGGATGCGGCAGCACGTGAACTCGAAGGATTTAGTTTCCGTTCAGCGAACGTACGGGAACTTCTTGCCTTCGGTGCCACCTATCCGAAATTTCAGGAAGAAAATTCCATCATGGCGCTCGAAGGCAGTCCTGACGGGAGAAAGGGACTCCGTCTCTATGGAAGTCCCGGTGAGCGCAACGTGACGCTCTATTGGGGAGATACGACGTTTCCCGACGAATGCTTTTCCGCCGTTTCAAGTGCACGATCACGCTTACGAAAAACCGCCCCCCCATAGGCGGGATTTTTTACGCCTTGAACGAACCCAAGAAATCGCTATACTTAACCCCAATGACTATCGATGAATTCAAAAACGTGGACCTGCGCGTGGGCGTGGTGCGGGAGGCCGCGCGCGTCGAGGGGTCGGAGAAACTTCTGAAATTAGCGGTAGATCTAGGGGAAGGGATCCCTCGGCAACTCATCGCAGGCATCGGCAAGGCATACGCACCCGAGACGCTCATCGGCAAGCAGATCGTCGTTGTGGCGAACCTTGAACCGAAGAAGCTGATGGGGTTAGAATCGAACGGCATGTTGCTTGCGGCGCATGATGAAGCGGGGAGCCCGCTCATTATTACGGTTGATGGCAATGCGAAGGTAGGATCGAGAATACAATAGCTTACGACGTATGTCGCACAACTGACGAACCATAACTATGACAACGAACAACGCATTAAAAATCATAGTATTCGTTATCGTTGCGGTCACTCTCATCGGCGGTGGAGTGTGGTACAACAGAAAAATTGACGAACAATCACAGCAGAGGGCAATCGAAGAAGGGGAAGTCGCACGACAAAAACAAAACGAAATTATGGCAAATTTTAAAGTTGAAGACGTTGTGGTGGGCACGGGTGCTGAAGCCAAGAACGGCAACACCGTGAGCGTGCATTACACGGGCACATTTACCGACGGAAAAAAATTCGATAGTTCACTTGATCGCGGCGAACCGTTCTCTTTCACGCTTGGCGCGGGAGAGGTGATTCGCGGGTGGGACCTCGGCGTAGTGGGCATGAAGGTTGGCGGCAAGCGGAAACTCTCGGTTCCCTCCGAATTGGGATACGGTCCGAACGATTTCGGCCCCATCCCGGGCAATAGTACGCTTTTGTTTACCGTGGAGCTTTTGGGGATTGCGTCGGCTACGCAATAATTTATGCCGTGCGTCATGTGTGCGTGCGTTCCTAAATGTATTCGCATTATTGAGCAAATATTCGTACATTCGCGAATACTCATAAAAAACCCGCCGCACTATTGCGCCGGCGGGCTGGTTTTGTCTTCTTCTTCGTCGTCAGTGCCGAGGAACCGATTGATGCGGTCGCGGGTATATTTGATGTGACAGAGCGGATGGATAATGAGCATCCAACCGAAGAATATCGCATAGAACGCAATGCGTATGATGGGCGGTAATGTGGCGTTTCGTCGGGACATGGGCTCTCCAAAGCCGAGTTTCCAAAGTGCCAATCCGACCAGCACGAATACAAAAGCGGCAATTCCCCAAAAGACCTGCTTGCGGAATTTCTTTTCGTGTGGCGTCATATCATCTCCGGACCGGACGAGCTTATCGTAATATATCGTGTTCCTTGTCGAATGGCAAATTGTTGTTGTTGACGCGTACCGCGGGTTGGTTATAGAATGCTCAATAGATGCACTTGACAAGACGGACAGATTTTAAGGAGGCATTTGTGAGAAATTCCGGCGTAGACAACCTGTTGCCTCACAACGAACTGGGCCGGTTGTTCCTACAAAAATTGCAGTTGGCCTTGACGGAGATTCGCAAAGATGTGATCGAGCTCGACGACATCATCGAACAAGTTTTTATCGCCATGCTGTGCGACGGCCATGCTATTCTCCAGGGCGTACCTGGCGTGGGGAAAACGTTGTTAGTGAAAGCCATTGCCCGCACAATAGACGCTCGGTTCACTCGTATTCAGTTCACTTCCGACATGAAGCCCGACGACCTTTATGTTTCTCTCGGGGGCTTTGACATAGAACTGCAGAAAATGAAGCTTGGTCGAGGCCCGATTTATGGAGAGTTTATCCTCGCAGACGAGATCAACCGCGGGAATACCAGAACATTTGGTCCGATGGTCGAACCTTTTGAAGAAAAACAGATAACGTTCGATAACAAAACCGAGCAACTGGGACCATTTTACTTTTGTGTGGCTACCCAGAATCCGGTTGAATCGGTAGAGAGCACGATTCAGTTGCCCGAAGCCCTGCAAGAACGATTTGCGCTCATGATTTTGGTGCCGCCTGCCAGTGAAGAACTTATGTGTCGGATCGCTGTGCATGATACGCGCAAAAAAGATCTTGCCGCCGTATTCTCCAAGGACGACATCGTTGGCATGCAACATGCGATTTATGAGCAGTACGTTTTGTGTCATAAGTACGACGATTCTACTATTCGTTATATAGCGCATCTTATTGCGACTATCCGTGACCACGAAGCGGTTCTATGGGGTCCCGGCGTGCGTGGGATGGAAGACCTTACTCGTGCGTCCGCCGTGCATGCGTTTCTACATGGTAGGGACCGCATTACCTTCGATGATATTCACGCTATAGCCAAGCCAGCCCTGCGTTTTAAGTTTTCGCTGAACCGCAAGGCTCGAGCATATGGCATCACGAACAAAGACGAGATGATCGAACGCGTGCTTGATCAGCTGCCGCTTGCGGAGGGAGGATAATCCCATGTGGAACAACCTCCCTCTTTTCATCAAGCGTCGTGTGCGTCAGCGTACCGGAGCTGGTCTTGCAAGTTCCCTAACATCAGAGCGTGGTTTCGATGTGAAAGGAATCCGCGACTTTCAGATGGGCGATTCACTGCGCGCAGTAGATAGGACTCATTTTGTGAGATTCGGCAAAGCAGTCGTGCTCGAGAGGTCCCCGGATCGGAACGCCGTAATATTATTTTTGGTCGACGTTTCCGCTTCGGAACACCTTGGATGCGCGAAAACGAAAAAGGAGCGGATGTTTGAAGTACTACGGGGCATTGCGCAAGCATGTTTTGCAAAAGGCCATCGGATTATGTTCTGCGCGTTCACCACTCGCGTTGAATATGAGTCCAACCTCATCGCGGGCGCACATACTCTCGAAGGGGCCTTAACCGACCTTGCGAACCGCGCATTTCGGGAGAAAAAGACGAATCCGAAAAAAGCGCTTGATCGCGCATGGGAATTAGCCACGCGGTCATCATGCCCAGTGGACCTCGTCTGCATCGCTTCCGACTTTCTTTTCCCTAAGCCCTATGTGCGGGAACTGGAGGAGTTGAGCGATGCGACCGATGTGATAGCGCTCACGATGCGCGACCCAATCGAGACGGACATGCCGCCAATCGCGGGCGGATATATGGTGCAAGATGCCGAAACGGGTGAGACGTACTACGCATCATCGGCAAGCGGCGTTGAACCGACAAGCCATCTTGAGTCCCTTGGCATTGACGTGTGCATACTCGATACGCAGGGTTCCGAAGACGATGACTTTCAGGCAATCAGTGATTTTTTCACGCTACGAAGCGAGAAAGGAGGGTAACGCCGTGCGAATATGTCTGATCGTTTTTTTCGGTGTATGGATGTTGATTGCGAGCGGAACAGCCGCGATGGCGCAGGAGGATTACGACTCACAAAATCCGGACGCATACCAGCAACAGAGTCCGGACCAACAAGATCCGAATGCGTCTCAACAGAGTCCGGATCAGCAGGATCCGAATGCGTCCCAGCCGAACCAGGCGCCCGCACCTGCTACCCCGGCACCCTCTGATCAACCGGCGAAAGCGGCCAAGCCAAAGTCCATGGCTCTTGCCACGGCGAGGGCTTTTCCTCACCGCACGGTGTTCGTTGGGGATGAGCCGATAGCGCTTACGTATGTGATCGTGGTGCGAACCGGCTTCGCACTGGAAGACGAAAGTTTCCGTTTTGACGAAGTAGCGCCGTTCAAGGCGGTTTCGGTAACGGTAGGCAACCGTGTCGCGGCGCTCCATGAAAAGGACGTCGACCGGCAACAGGTCGAAGTAACGTTGCGGCTCGCTGAAAACTTGCCGCACGGAGTATACCGCGTGCCGAGGATTGCGGTGCGGTATGCATACGACGACGTGGTGACGGGCCGGGATGGAACGCTGGTAAAATTCCGAAGAAAGGGCGTGGTGTACGCCCCGGAAGTTTTTCTGCAGAAAGTGCCGCTCTACGTGGAAACGGATACGCTGCATGAGCGAGTCCACATTGGGGACCCGATCGTGCTACGAATTAGGATCCACGCAGAAACGGCAGCGGAGATCCTGAACGAATTTCCTCCGGAAAAGCCGAAAGCCGGCATTACATATCTTTCCACGTTCTCTCTCAAGGAGCCGCTCACGGTGCTCCGGAATGAACGCGAGGAAAGCGTTTCGAGCACGTATCGCGTGCTCACCTACCGGTACACATATTCCATTCTGGACATTCAGCAGAAACCCTATGCGGTTCCTGCTCCTCCGGTGCTGTGGAGATTGCGGGGTGTTAAGGAATCCGGTGAGGTGAAGACCGTAGCGCCGGCTCCGACGCAGGTGACGGTGACCAGCATTTTGCCGAAGGACGCCGGTCTCGAACCGCAGAAGGGCGCCGCGCCGGATCCTGCACGCGAACGGATGGTGTTGTTCATCCTTCCGCTTGCGATCGCCGTGTCTCTTGGCACCGGGCTTTCGGCATGGGGCTGCTACGGGTTGGTGATATTCTTGCGGACCCGGAAGAAGCGAAAAGGATTGGAGGTTCCGGTGGACGATGAGATCGCGGTGCGCGATCCGGTATACGAATCGTTCATCGACCGATGGTGGCGATTGCCCAGGGCGCTCACGCGTGCCACAAGGCGATACAACGCCGAACCGAACGAACAGCACTGCGTGGCGTTGCGCCACCTTCTTGCGCGATACGCCGTATCGCGACTGCGAGGGGACCAGCGCATTGACCGTGACAAGGCCTGCAGTATGACCGCGGCAGAGTTGCGGGCGATCCGGGACTTTCCGGAGTTGCCGCTCGTGGGCATGCTCGAAAGTTGTCTTGAAACCTGCACGTATGATAGGGTTCAAGATAGTTGAATTGGAAACCAAAAAGGGAGTAGGAGGCGAATATGATATTCACGTATATTGAATATCTCGCCCTACTCCCACTTTTTTTCTTAGTGTGGGCGTGGGCGAGGCGGGGGTTGTGGAAGAGGCGGCCGCGGCAATGGCTTGAGCAGCCTGCCCTTCGGCAGGTGAAGCGATCCAATATTATTTCCCGGCTGGCGTTTGCGGTGCCATTGCTTTGTTGGCTTGCGATCTCGTGTCTCTTAATCTTCGCGCTTGCGAACCCGAAAACACGGTCGCACAGCACCTTCGTGGTGCTGGAAAAAAAGGTATTTGTGTTCAGTTACGATGCGTCTACCAGCATGGGAAGAGGTCCGGAAAGCGCAATGGAAAAGATTCGCGTTATAGCGCTCGATTTTGTGCGAAGGAGAAAGGGCGACGTGATCGGCATCACGGCGTATAGCGGCAAAGGGGTGGGAGTGGGGCGACGCGTTCCAGGTAGCGCGCGCATTCTCATGTATCCCACGGAGGACGTGGCGCAAGTGGAAGCCGCGATCAATAGCGTGGAAGCAACCATGTTCGGTGCCTATACGGCGATCGGGGACGGCATTTTCGTTTCGATTTTGGCGCTCATTGATCAGGAAGCGCGCGTGGTGATGGGCGACCGATATGACCGGAAGTTGCTTGAGGATAATCTGTGGAGTATCGGAGAGGACTACGAAGACCTTTCGTATGCCAAAGAGATGGTCCAGCGCATTGGTCCGCAAACGGGCAAATACGTCATTTTGTTTACCGACGGCAAATATAACAATGGATTACAGCCCTATAAAGCGATGTGGTTTGCGAAGCTGCTTGGCATGAAAGTGCATTTCGTCGCTTTTAATAGCACGGGGGCGACGGGATTGAATCCCGAAGATCAGCGCAAACACAAGGAAGAGATCGTTCAGGCGACACTCGAGACGGGCGGTATGTACCTTGAGAGTTCAACCGTCGAAGGCATCGCCCCGCTTTTGCGCGAAGTGGAAAACGCGGAAAAGTCGCGCGTTATGCTGGCGGGCGAACCGCGCGAGGAAAACCAGCAGTACACGCTTTTCGTATGGGCGGCTCTGCTGTTTATGCTTTGGGTACTTTTTGAGAATATATGGATGAAGGTTCCTGGATGAAGGCTCTGTCATTCCACGGGCATAACACCCCGTGGATTTTTTGTTCCTTGCATGTATGTTCTAAGGTGTATTATGCTGGAGGAAGCAGATGGTGATTGAAAGGAGTACACCGTGAAAACATTTATCGTAGGTGTGGCGCTCGTGTGCATCGCTGTATTGGGCGTATGGGCATGGGGATACCAGGTCTATGACATCGCGCAACGGGAAGCGGGAGAAAGTTATCGTCAAGGAGATGCGGTTGGCATGCGGGATCGGCTTGTGGAGTACGAATCAAGCCGGGCCGCGTATCCTCTGCGCTTCGCGCGTTATCTCGAGAAATTCAAACAGCGTTTTATATACGCGAAAGGTGTCGCGTATGCCGGGCTGGGGGACTCCGCGAAGGCGGAAATAGCATTCCGGGATGCGGCTACCGCGCATGAGGCGCGGATTGCCGAATGGGCCTTGTATAACGGCGCTTCCTACCTTGTGTTCAGAAACGAATTGGATGCCGCGCGCGACGCATATCGCAAATCGCTCATCCTCGATCCTTTCGATGTGCAGGCGAAGATCAATCTCGAGTTGTTGCTCAAGAAGATCCAGGAGCGCAACGCAGCCGCCGATGCGCTGAAGAAAAAGAACGGACAAGGCCAAGCGCCGGCGCCGGGGGATTACTGGAAGCGCGAGATCCCGAGCCAAGACAATCCCGGCGGCGGTTCCTCGAACCGCATTTACCACTAGAGCGTGTCCGGAAACCCTCTTTCGTAACAACATGCCCAGATGTTCGAGCGAAAACCACGAATTTTGACGAGGAATAGCCATCGCTATTTCGAGAAAAAATTCGTGGTTTGTAGCCGAAGAGATGGGCGTGCTTGTAGAATATGGGGTTTTCGAACATGCTCCAGGGAAGGAGGCGCATATGACATCGGTGGAGTTCACTCACGCCGCGTATTTTCCTTATCTGCTCGCGGGAACCGTTGCGATCTTCACGCTTTATCTTCTACTCGTGTGGCGGCGGAATCGCAAGCTACGGCATCGGAGCACTCATAATGAGGGGCGGATCTTCGGCACGTTCCGCCTCCTTCTGTTCGCTCTCACCGTCACGCTCGTGGGGTTCGGAATCGGGCTCCTGCTTTTGAAGCCACATGTGAAAATGAGAGAGACATATCCCGAGTACGAACCGCTCCATATCGTCATTGCATCCGATGCGTCGCTTTCCATGCTGGCGCAAGCTACGCCTGACCCGTGCGGTCCTTCGCGGCGAGATGTGGAGATCCGCGAGGTGGATGCGTTTATGGCTATGCTCGCGGAGAAAAACACCGATCGGCTCGGGCTTGTGGCATTCGCAAGGTTCGGACACCGCGTTGTCCCCGTTCTGACCAACGACTACCCGCTTTTCATGCGCGTGTTTCGGGATGTGATGGACGAAGACGACATCCGCAACGGATTTTTACAGGGAACGAACCACTGGGACGCGGCACTGGAGGCGACAAAGATCTTTCGTAAAGATGCGTCGCACAAGCGCGTACTGGTCATTCTGACCGACGGAGAGCCGGATGGTCCGCCGGACATTCTCGCGGAGCGGCGAGTGCAAGCGCTCAAGGCATTAAGCGAACTCGGCGCCATTTCCCTGTACCTCATTGGCGTCGGCGATCCGGAAACACGGTACCCCATTCCGCTCTCGCGCGATGCGTGGGGTTGTCCCATGGAATTCTATACCCAGACGGAGGGTGAAGGTGTGGGGCAGTTCATGCTCACAAGGCCCAATGTTACGGAGTTGGGGATCCTGGCGGAAGAGCTTGGCGGCGTCTATCGCCACTCCCGCACGGGTTCGGAACTGAAAACGATGCTGAACGATGTCGTGATGAGAGAACGCGTCATGATTGGCACGAAATACCGCGACGCATACCACGACTTGACCACGTATGTTATCTATGCGATCCTTTTGCTCCTTGTGGTCGCCGTGACACTAAAAACCCCCTAGAGAACACAGTTCTCCGGGGGTATTTTTATATTTTGTCGCTCTTACGGCGCGGGCCGTTCAGCGATCTTGAGGGTAACCATGCGGGGGAGACCGTTTCTCGTGCGGACGGAAAGCGCGAGCGATGCGCCAACCGGCCGGTTGCGAACGAGCCATTCGAACGACACGGCATCCGTTTGTAGCTTGCCATCCGCTTTCTCAATGCAATCGCCTTGCCGCAATCCTGCAGTCGCTCCCGGACTTCCAGGCGCCACGGCGGTAACCACGAGTCCTTGGGCACTGCTTGGCAGGACGAAGATCCTTGCAAGGTCCGCATCGAGGTTCTGCGTCGTAACACCGATCCATCCGAGCGTTGTTTGATGCGACGCTATCTGTTCGTATACTGTTTTGGCGACATTGCTGGGAATGGCGAATCCCAAACCCATTGAGCTGCCCGTGGTGGTTACGATGAGCGTATTGATGCCCACGACTTTGCCGTCAAGGTCCACAAGGGGTCCGCCGGAGTTGCCCGGATTAATGGCCGCGTCCGTCTGTATCAGTGGGTGAGGGGGCATATTCGGCCGTCCTTCGTCCTCCATAACTCGTACGGCGCTTACAATGCCGTGCGTGACAGAGTTCCGAAGTCCCAGGGGGGATCCAATGGCTACGACGATCTCGCCGGACTCGATAGTGTCGGAATCGCGAAACACGGCGGGCTTCAGCTTATCTCGCGGAGCGGTGGTGTGCAGTACGGCGAGGTCGGTGTCCGGGGCAACGCCCACCAGGGTTGCGGGGAATGTTTCGCCGTCCGCTGTCGTAATCTCAATGAGCCGGACGTTGCCGCTCACGACATGCTTGTTGGTCACGATATAACCGTCTGCGTTGATGATGACCCCGCTCCCCGTTCCGTCGCCACCTTGTCCGCGATTCGGATCCGTTGCGGAAAATTCTTGCGCGGCACGCACGTGAATATTGACCACCGAGGGCAGGGCGGTTGCCGCCGCGTTTTTGAACGTATCACGAGTAAGCGGCGCCTGCGCGGCGGCTCCGGCAATCGCTGCCCATCCCAACAACGTGAGTATGACAATGACCGATTTTGACATATGACCCCTCTTTGCAAGTACAAAAACATTCTTACTGTACGTTACGAGCAAGAACCACAACTGTCAATGGTTTCGCGGATATCGTGCGTAAACTACGAGTGCCGCGGGCAAGTCTTTATATTCGCCATGGGGAGGGAGGGGAATATCCACAGCTTTCTTTTGCCTGCTTTTGGTCATGTGCTATACTGTACGGGTAATAGGTTTTATCAAGAGTCCGGGGAGGGAATTGGCCCCAGAACCCATCTCAAAAATATCTTCTAGTCGCGTTGCGAGAAATTTTCTTATTCCGCAAGGCGTGACGAAGAAGTTGTAGCGATAGCTACTGCGATGAGGAGCAACGAGGCGGAATGAGAAAATATCCGCAACCCGAAGGGATACGCCTCATCTTGTGCAATCACGGCGTCACTCCTCTTCGGAGTATCGAAAGATACACCTTCATCGTCGTTCCTTGTGCCGCGCAAGATGAGGCAGTATCGCGGCCGAAGATATTTTCGAGATGGGTTCTTTATCCGGCGACAACCAGCGAAACGTTCTTATGTGAGGTAAGAACGGAGCGTCAGGTGTTAACTCCAACCCCACGGGGAAAGATGATCGTCGTAACAAAAAATCTTTCCCGAGCGGAAAGATTTTTTGTTATTCTCCCTTTCGTAAAGGGAGTACCGTCGCTTCGGCGGGGAGGGATTTCTTCCTCAATTCTTTATTCACTATTCATGACTCATTATTCATCAACGTATTCGGTCGAATCGGTTACCTCGGGGCATCCCGATAAAGTGTGCGACCAAATTTCGGATGCTATTTTGGATGCGTGTCTTGCGCAGGATCCGCGGTCGCGCGTCGCAGTTGAAAGTTTCGGCGCGCACGGGCTTTTGGTCGTAGCGGGCGAAGTTTCAACGAGGGCGGAGTTCGATCCTGCGGCGATCGCGCGAAAGGTGTATCGGGATATCGGTTATGAAAACGAATTGGAAATCGTAACGCGCGTGGTGCGGCAGTCGCCCGATATCGCCCAAGGGGTGGATACGGGCGGAGCGGGGGATCAAGGGATTATGTATGGATACGCGACTTTCGAAACGCCGGAATTTTTGCCGAAGGCGGTGGTTCTAGCGCACGCGCTTGCGAAAGGCCTCGAGAACCTGCGGCGCACGGACGCGCGGTTCAGTTGGGTGAAGCCCGATGGGAAGACCCAAGTTACGATGGAGAACGGGCGCGTAAAAACCGTGCTCGTGAGCACCCAGCACGACGCGGCGACTGAACAGGATTTTATCCGTGACCAACTGATAGAGTATCTTATTGACCCCATTGTGTATGCGTCCGCGTCAGTCAGCGTGGAGTCCCCGCCTGCACCGACCTGCGCTTCGCCGATGGCTTCGGCAAGGCGAGGGCTTCGGCGGGCAGGCGCGTCAGTCCGCGATATTTTGGTGAATCCCACGGGCCGCTTCGTGCAAGGCGGTTTTGACGCGGACACCGGGCTTACGGGGCGAAAAATCATGGTGGATACCTACGGCGGTTTAATTCCCCACGGCGGCGGATGTTTTTCAGGAAAAGATCCGACCAAAGTAGACCGTTCTGCGGCGTACATGGCGCGTTTCGCGGCAAAAAATATCGTAGCGAACGGATTTGCGAAGGAGTGTCTGGTCTCCGTTGCCTATGCCATCGGGAAAGCCGAGCCGCTTATGGTGGAAGCGCTGAACGAAAAAGGCGAAAGCATGGCGAGCGTCGTAAAAAAGAATTTTGATTTTCGCCCGGCGGCGATTATGGAACGCTTGAATTTGCGCCGGCCCATCTATCTCCAAACCGCCGCGTACGGACATTTCGGAAAACTGGGTCTGCCGTGGGAGGAGGTGGTGAAAATAAGTTGATGAAGGCGCGGTTTCCGCGATGGTATAATAAGAGCACATGAAAAAGCTCAAACTGGCTTCTTTTACGTTGCTTCTCGTCGTTTTCGTTATGGGGTTCGTCTATCGCGATGCCCTTCTCGGTTTTCTCGCGCCGCAGTTCAGAAATTTTGAGGACAAAATCCTTGATATCGCCATTCAGGAGATCAAAAAGGAGATCTCCGCGCCGACCCCGCTCCGCATTTTTGAAACGCCGAGCAAGGAGATCGCGCTCACCGTCGCGGGCGTTGTGCAATGGACGAACGCGGAGCGGGCAACCGCAGGCCTTGCGCCGCTCGCGGGGAATGCGGAGCTCAACGCCGCGGCGAAGATACGCCTGGACGATATGTTCCAACACCAGTATTTCGCGCATGAGTCGCCGAGCGGGAAAGACGCGGAGTACGTGGCGGACGCCTCCGGTTACGAATTCATTTCGCTGGGAGAAAATCTCGCACTCGGGGTTTTTGAAGGCGACCAAGACGTGGTCATAGCATGGATGAATAGTCAGGGCCACCGCGCGAACATTTTGAAAGATGATTTTGAGGAGATTGGCGTGGCGGTCGGGAAGAATGCGTTTGAGAAGGAACAAACCTGGATCGCGGTGCAGGTATTTGCGCGGCCTGCGTCGTCATGCCCGGACATGCCCGCGACGATCAAGGCGGAGATCAACGTGCGACAAGCCGACCTTAAGCGTCTCCAGCAAGAACTTGTGGCGCTCAAGGCAGAACTTGAGGATATGCCGCGCGGGAAGGAACGTAACGAAAAGGTGGACGCATACAACGCTCTTGTTGGCGAGTACAACGCGCTCGGCGCCACGCTCAAGCCGCTCGTTGCCGAGTACAACGCCCAGGCAACCGCCTATAACACCTGTATCGGAAAATAAACTATTACCACTTCTTACCGCAACGGCATTTCAATAGCAGCCGTTTTTCAACCACAAAGTTTCGTTGGTCTCGGGGCGCTATGACGCGTCATAGTGCTAGATATTGCTCCTATCCCCGTCCTTTCGAATGGGGGGGGACCTTCGCTCGATGAGGATTGTTGCGGAATGGACTTGTCTCGGATACAATAGAATCCATGTTCGAAACGTTCCTCCAAGACAATTTTCTCTTTCTTATTCTTGTTGCCGCGTGGACGCTCCCGTGGAAAGGAGTGGCCCTGTGGCGCGCCGCGGCTCGCCGGGAAAAAGCATGGTTCGTGGCATTGCTCGTCGTCAACACGCTTGCCATCCTTGAAATTATTTACATTTTTATTATTTCGAAAAAGTATCCGAAACACCATGAAAAAATTTGGCAAAGATAAGAACTTGTTTTACATTGTTCTTTTTTTCGTCGGCGTTATTGTGGTCGTGTTTTTTGTTCTCAATATGCGGCGCGGAACCGACTCCGAGGGAAATCCCGAGCCGTCATTCGCGGAGATCGCTTCGGCGCCGGTGCCGTACACAAATCCCGACTTTAAGGTTTCTTTGAAATACCCCCAAGGATGGCAGCCCGATCTTTCAAAAAAAGGGTTCCGTGGCAACCATCTTTCGTTCCGCGGTGAGGACGGATACTTCGGCATAGATGCCATTGGGGCGGTTGCCGACATTCCCATTGATCAAGCGGTATACGACCTGGCGAACGTTATCCCGCCTCCCTACGGCCTCACACCAACCATTGCTTCGACAACGGTTGCCGGAATGGAGGCGCGACTTATTGCGCCGTCATCGGATCAGCCGCCGGAGCGCCAGGGAGAGGTGGCGATTGTTGTGCGATATCCGGAACCGTTTGTGATTGCTACGGCCACGTATTTTTACCTTATATTGTACGGAGATAGGGACAATCTCCAGACAATTGCGGATACGTTGCAATTTATAAACTAAAAATACACCAATGACATTTGACGAATATCAAAAAATTTCCAGGAAAACGGCAATTTATCCGAGTGTGGGAAAAAACTTCGTGTATCCAACCCTTGGTCTTGCGGGTGAGTCGGGTGAGGTTGCGGAAAAGATCAAAAAGATAATACGCGACGAAAACGGAGTAGCTGGCGACGAAAAGAAAAAAGACATTTCCAAAGAGCTTGGAGATGTGCTTTGGTACGTTGCACAGATAGCCTCTGAGTTAGATCTCTCCTTAAACAATATTGCTTCGGATAATATCGTAAAATTGCAATCACGGCATGAGCGCGGAAAACTTTCTGGAAGCGGAGACGAAAGGTAAGAGTTTTCGAGAACGTGTATTCGCTATCGTGAAAAAAATTCCGAAAGGGAGCGTGCTTACCTATGGAGAAGTCGCGCGTCGGGCAGGGAACGCCCGTGCGTATCGCGCGGTAGGGAATATTTTGAATGCCAATCATGACCCCAAAATTCCGTGCCATCGGGTTATTTGTTCGGATCGAGCCGTAGGCGGCTATAATCGAGGCGCGAATAATAAGGTCAGGATTTTGAAACGCGAAGGGGCGATTTAGTTTCTTCAATATAAAAAAGTGAGTAGAATCAAGATATGAGAAAGACAGCCATTATTATAGCAGTCGTTTTAGCGGTTATTATTTTCGTGCTTTTGGCGGCGGTTTTATTTATTCCCGCAAAACGATCAGCGGCTCCCGTAATCCCAACGCCTGCGTCGGCACCTGTGCAGTATAAAGACGGGAGCTTGGTTGTCTCGTCCCCCTTGCCGAACAGCATAATTACATCTCCGGTGGTTATCGAGGGCACCGCACGGGGAACGTGGTATTTCGAAGCATCATTTCCCGTGAGGATTCTCGATGCTGATGGGACGGAATTGGGAATAGTTCCCGCGCAAGCGCAGAGCGATTGGATGACGACGGATTTCGTACCATTTAAGGCGACGGTTGAATTTAGGGCGCCAAAATTCGCAGAGGGGACGCTATTGCTTCACAACGATAATCCGTCGGGGCTTCCTGAAAACGATAAAGAACTCCGCGTGCCTATTCGTTTTTAGAATCTATCCCAAAAGCTTAAAGTTGTAGAGCTTTTTCGCCCATGCGCCGGCATAGTCCACGCCGATTCTCGGTCCGCGTTTGATTTTTACCCCCACACCAGAACGAGGAATTGCGCCGAAGGCGTGCGCTAATAACGTCCTTCCTCGTTTGGTGTGGGGATTGACGCCCCGATCTTCGAACCAAAGTCCCGTCCGCCTACTGGCGGATTTCCCGTTAAACTTTTTATCAATGCTTAAATACTTTGTAAGTCGTGCCGGACCGTTAATCTCTTTCCACTGTGCTCCTATGGCACTGTGACGTGTCACAGTGCCGTGGGAGTGCTCATGTCGCATTTTTATTTTTCCGCCACGGATCAAGACCGCCGCCGGATACCTTTCTGGACCTGTTACGACATTGAGCATCCAATGCATGCCGTACGTAAAATATACGTAAAAGACGCCGGGCTTCCCGAACATCGGTTTGTTGCGCGGCGTCTCGCCGCGGCTTGCGTGCGAGGCGCGGTCGTTGGGCCCATCGTATGCTTCGACTTCGGTTATCATAATCGCCGCTCGGCGGCGCGCGGATGAGCGCGGATGAGACGCGGATGTACGCGGAAACTCTCGTACAAGATACTTCCCCAAGAGATCGCGCGCGACGGTAAGCGTTGGGCGGTCAAAGAATTTTTGCGAAAGAATTTTAGAACGCATACCCACTATGGTAATATACACCGTATGAAAGACAATCTTTCCGAAAAAGCGCTCCGAGAGAGAAAGAGGCGTGCGACGAGCATCTTTAAAATCCTTGGCAAGCTTTTTCCCAATCCGAAGATCGCGCTTACCTATGGAAATCCATGGGAGCTTTTGGTCGTGGTCGTGCTCTCGGCGCAATGCACGGACAAAAAGGTGAACGAGGTAACCCCCGTGTTATTTAAGAAATATCGGAAGCTCGATGACTACGTGAAAGCATCCGCCAGCAGGCGGACCATCGCTGAATTCGAGAAAGACATTCATGCCTGCGGGTTCTACCGCGCGAAAACGAGAAATATCCTCGCGGCGGCGAAAATGGTAAGGGAAAAATTCGGCGGGAAATTGCCGCGCACGATGGCGGAGATGGTTACGATTCCCGGCGTAGGCAGAAAGAGCGCCAATGTCATCCTAGGGAACGCCTATGGCGTGGTGGAGGGGATAGCTGTGGATACTCACGTGATGCGCCTTGCGCAATGGTTGGGCCTCACGAAGCACAAAGACCCCATAAAGATCGAGCGCGATCTCATGGAAATCATCCCGCAAAAGGATTGGTTTCTGGCGACGTATTTGCTCATCGACTATGGGCGGAAATACTGTCCCGCTAGGGCACATGACCACAGAGCGAAAAAGTGCCCGCTCGCAAGGTTTTATATGTATTGAGAGTACAACATGTCCGGAGAAGTTATATGCTGATGTTCTCAAGAACATCAGCATATAAGCACAAGAGAATGGAGAGGAAGATAAAGAAGTTTCGAAAAACAATTTGGGATTACTACCGCGTGCGCGGGCGGGATTTTCCGTGGCGGAGACCTGCCCGCCGCGGCGGGACGTATGATCCATACCGAATCTTGGTCTCGGAAATCATGCTTCAACAGACGCAGACGGGACGCGTCGAATGGTATTATGAGAGGTTTTTGAAGCAGTTCCCGAATTTCAAGGTACTTGCGAAGGCGCCGGTGCGAGATGTGCTTCGCGCGTGGCAGGGGCTGGGTTATAATCGCCGGGCACTATCGCTGAAGCGCACTGCCGAAATTGTGGTCAAGCAATATGGTGGAAAGTTGCCGAAAGACGAAACATTGCTCATCGAATTGCTCGGCATCGGGCCCGGGACTGCGGGAGCCATCCGCGCGTTCGCGTTCAATCTCCCCACTGTATTTATTGAAACAAATATCCGGCGAGTTTTTATCTGTAGCTTTTTAAGCTACAAACAAAAAGTGAGCGATAAGGATATTTTTCCGCTGATTGATAAGACGCTTGATGCGAAAAACCCACGCGAGTGGTATTGGGCGCTTATGGATTATGGTTCGACGTTGCTCACCACAAGTGGCGCGGGGAAAAAGATAGTGAATCCTAATCGGAAAAGCGCACATTATACAAAACAATCCAAATTCGAGGGCTCGAACCGTCAATTGCGCGGAAGGATTTTGCGGTTGCGTCTTGCGAATCCGAAGATGTCGGTCGCGGAGATGGCGGAGAAAGCGGGGTGGTCCGTTGATCGGGTAGTGGGGGTTTTAAGTGCGCTCAAAAATGAGGGGTTGATATAAAAATCTTTCAATTTTAGCCAGGGCTGATACAATTGGACTATATGGAAGCGCCCCTACTTAGCACAGTTGAAAGGCATATTGGACAAATTCAGCAAGCATGGAAAGATAAAAAGTGGAGCACGCTTATCATTTGGGGCACAATCATAATAGGACTCATTCTGTCTTGCATTTTTACTTTGGTCGGCACATTTCGTTACGCTTTTCAATCGTCAGATAAATCCCAGTCATTTGCACGGGCTACCGTGATGATCGAAAAGAACTACGGTCCCATAAATCAAGTGCTACCGAACGAAGAGCAGAATAAGCAGGTTGATCAACCGAGAGAAGACACATTCTTCTTAATAAGGGATGGTAAGTACCCTGAACCCAAGCTTAAGCTTTTTCTTTCAGAGCTCAGTACAAGCACGAGTGGTGACTTATATCGTGCGAAAATCACCCTAGTCATTGGTGTTGCCGCTGGAGCAATGAAGCCCATAGTTAACAGTGTCGTCGCACCCCCAGATATGAATTGCGAATTAAATAATATTCCACTTCAGCCAGCTGTCGCAGTGGGAGGAGAGTTAGTCGGAAGAGTAATCTACTCATATGGGATGCAGTGCGCATCTTCTAATCCATTTGAACCCAATAATTTTGGAAAGTTTAACTTCAATTACGCCTATTGAGGGGATTCGGGATTAACTCAGAACTAATCGGGGGATATGCTGGAAAGTATTCACTAAAGGTGGGAGAATTAGATTACGTTTATGGACAACGAAAGCCGCAAGGGCAAAATTCAAAAACTTATTGAAAGATACGAGCGATTAACTCCTATACAACGTAGGAGCATGAATGAATCTCAAAACTGCAAAGATTTTATTCTGCCGCTCTTTGATGCTCTCGGTTGGGATGTTTACTCAGACGAAGTCGCGTCCGAAGAGAATGTAGGTGGTAAGCGGGCAGACTATACATTTCGATTAGGCGGAGTTGCGAAGTTTTTTCTTGAGGCAAAAAAACCAAGTGCTGACCTGAAGCAGGAAAATTTTGCCGAACAGGCCATATCCTACGCATGGCACAAGAGTGTACCATGGGCTGTTTTAACCAATTTTGAAACCTTAAAAGTTTTCAGCGCTGAATGGGATGAGGTGGACGCAGAACGAAGCCTAGTATTCGAGATAAAATATTCTGATTTTTTTACCAATGAAAAGTTAAATTTTTTGTCGCGGGATGCCATAGTGGAGGGGCGGCTTGATAAATGGGCAGAAAAAGAATTTAAAAAACCAAAACGTGAAAATGTTGATAAACAGCTCGCAAAGGATCTTCTTGGCTGGCGCGATGAACTTTTTAAAAAATTAAGGGCATGGAATGGAGGCAAGAAGGTGGATAGCGTGCTATTGGCAAAGGCAGTTCAGACCATTCTCGACAGGCTGATTTTTATGCGCACCACAGAAGATAAAGAGATAGAGAACGAACACTTGCGAGAATTTCTCAGAACATATGAGGCTGGAAATGTAGACATTGAGAAGTTAAAGGATCTTTTCAAGAACTATAACGATTGGTATGACAGTAAGCTTTTTGAAGAACAATATTGCGACAAAATTGAATACGAAGATACGTTCGTCTGGGTCATAAACGAGTTGTATAAAAATAAAAAGGGGATACGATATAATTTTTCAAAAATTGGCGCAGACGTTTTGGGGAGCATTTACGAACAATACTTGGGGAAAATTCAACAAGAGGATTCGGGCAGTAGTAAGCGGAAACAGCAAGGTATTTATTATACGCCCCGCTACATAGTAGATTTTATTGTGAGAAATACCATCGGACAAGTGGTTAGGGGAAAACCTGCGCGCGAAATTGCAAAGCTAAGAGTTTTAGATCCGGCGTGTGGATCGGGTTCGTTTCTAACACATACATTCGAAATTATAGATCAGTCGCTTTCGAAGCAGGGTTGGAATGATTATGGCACGCGGTTAACAATTGTTCCGAAATGTATTTACGGCGTTGACCTAGACGATGAAGCGGTTGAGATTGCGCAGTTAAATTTACTTTTGCGAATGGTATATCAGCGTGAACGCTTGCCGAACCTTACTCACAACATCGAACGCGGCAATTCTTTGGTCTCGGGCACGGAGACAGAGTTGAAAAAGAAATTTGGTGCCGAATGGAAAGCGAGGTGGCCCTTCAATTGGCAAGAGCGATTTTCGGATGTGTTCACGGACGGAGGTTTTGATGTCGTTATCGGTAACCCGCCGTATATCAAAGAATACGTTGATAAGTCGGCGTTTGATGGCTTGCACGACAGCCCTTATTACCAGGGGAAAATGGATATCTGGACGCTGTTTGCCTCCCAAGCAATTGACCACCTCAAGGAGGGTGGATATTTCAGTTTTATTGCGCCCAATAATTGGCTGACGAATGCCGGCGCAAGCATTTTCAGAGACAAAATATTAAAAGAAGGAGAGATTATTTCTTTCATAGATTTTGGCAATTTCAAGGTGTTTCAGGACGCTGGCATTCAAACCATGATTTTCGTTTTTAGAAAAAGAAAGCCGCAGAGCACTTACTCTGTTCGATATGCCAAGGTGGTTGATAGTGATATTTCCGAATCAGCAGTGGCAGAATTTTTGCAGAGTGAGGAGGCGAAGATAGAGGGTATTGAATCGTTTGTCGCGAATTTTTGTCCAGCAGAACATATCGGCAAATCGATTACTTTCGCTACTCTAGCAAATCAGGGCCCCATTGAGAAAATGCGAAAAAAAGCAGAATTTCAACTTAATGATGACGAAGTGGCACAAGGAATTGTTGGTGCTCCTGACGGATGTTTTATTGTTCCTGAGGACGAGACGAAAAAATTTAATAACAAAGAAAGCCAATACTTAAAAAAATTCTATACCGCAGCGATGCGATATGGTGCGGGCGAAGGACGGGGTTTTGTATTGTATCTCTCGGCGCAGAACTTCCGAGATAAAAACTTGGATAGTTATCCCAATATTAAATCCCACTTCGAACCATTTAAAGAGGAATTAAAAAACGCAAAAGAGAAGTATAAAACTCCAAATAAGCCCTATTTCTTTCTGCACCGCGAGAGAGACGAAAACTTTTTTAAGATTGGACCCAAGATTGTCTGTGGCATACGAGTTCGCCGACCGAGTTTCTATTACACCGAGGACGAATATTATGGTTCACGGGCTTTAAATTTTATTAAAACAGATCGCATTGATCTGAAATATTTAACAGGAGTACTTAATTCTCGCGCACTTTATTTTTGGTTTTTACACGAAGGAAAGCGACTCGGCGATTTGTTACAAGTAGATAAAGGACCCCTACTCCAAGCGCCTATTCCTATTGCGACAGCAAGCATACAAAAAAGATTAGCTGGATACGTTGACGACATTGAAAAGAGGGCAATAGAAATTGCCGCATTTGATCCCGTCCTCGATAAGGAAGAAATTCAAGAAAAAAAGCAACAATTCGACAAGATTGAAACTGAACTTAATCAGTTGATTTACGATATCTATGGCCTTACACCGAAGGAAATAGAAATAATTGAGGGTTTGAAATAGGTTTTTTTCCGGCAGAAGCCTTTCTCGAATCCTTATACATTTATTTGATTAACCTCGTTTTTTAGGGTAAAATATCCCTGTGGATGTACCCCTAGCGGCTTCGGCCGAAGGGGATATTGTGTAATTCTCGGTGTACGTTTGCGAAGCTCGTATCGGCATTCGCTATGCGTCGTACGGCTAGCCGAAAAACGAATACCGTACAACAATACGCGCTTCGACACCGTACAACGTACTACGAATTTCAAAGCAATGAACCACTTCGAACTTGTCTCGAAGTACAAACCAGCCGGTGACCAACCCAAGGCGATTAAGTCGCTTGTTTCGGGTTTGCGGAAGGGGTACGCGCACCAGACGTTGTTGGGGGTTACGGGTTCGGGGAAAACGTTTACGGCGGCGAACGTTATTGCGCAGATGCAGAAGCCCACGCTTGTGATAGCGCACAACAAAACGCTTGCCGCCCAACTTACGAACGAATTTAGAGAGCTTTTCCCGAAGAATTCGGTGAATTATTTCGTTTCCTACTACGATTACTACCAGCCGGAGGCGTATATCCCGTCGAGCGACACCTATATCGACAAAGAAGCGATGATTAACGACGAGATAGACAAGCTTCGCCACGCGGCGACGATGGCGCTCCTTACGCGCCGGGACGTAATCGTCGTGGCGTCTGTTTCGTGCATTTACGGTTTAGGCGCGCCCGAGGCGTACGCGGAGAATATTTTCCATTTCAAGGTGGGGGACAGGATAAAGCGCGAGCAATTCGCCCGGAAGCTCATTCAGCTCCAGTTCAAACGCACGACCGCGGATTTGAAGCGGGGCACGTATCGTCTGCGGGGGGACAATTGGGAGGTGATGCCGCCGGACCGGGAGGTTATTTACAATTTTGAGCTCAAGAACCCTTCGGCTCGGCTCAGGGCAGGCGGCGAGCTGATCATCGAGAAGATTTACGAAGTGGATCCCGTAGCCGGTTTTCGGCCGGGGAAGACGCCAACACTTCCCGAAATCTATATTGCGCCGGCGAAACACTTCGTAACCGAGGCGCCAGATCGTGAGCGGGCGATCGGGGCTATCCAGGAAGAACTGAAGGCACAGCTGAAATATTTCGAAAAAGAGAAGAAGTTCTTGGAAGCGGAACGGCTCGAGCGGCGCACGAAGTTCGATATCGCAATGATGCGCGAAGTGGGTTACTGCCACGGTATTGAGAACTATTCCCGGCATCTTTCGGGCCGCAAGGAAGGAGAAGCGCCAGATACTCTTTTGGACTACTTCGTCCAAAAGCGCGGAACTACGCAGACCACGCGCGGAATCTCGCAGAATAACTTTCCGCGAGAGTCCGCGTCAAGTCCGCGTCAGTCCGCGGATGGTTTCTTAACCATCATAGATGAATCGCACATCACGGTGCCGCAGATTGGCGGCATGTACAGCGGGGACGCGTCGCGCAAAAAGACGCTCGTGGAATACGGGTTCCGTTTGCCGTCCGCCAAAGACAACCGCCCGCTCAAATTCGAGGAATTCAACGCACGCGTGGGCCAGATTATTTACACCTCGGCGACCCCCGGGCCGTACGAATTGGAAAAATGTGGTGCTTTACGGCACAGAGTTCGCGTTAGTCCGCGCTTGCCCGCCGGAGCTTTAGCGAAGGCGGGTGAAGTCAGCGATAGTCCGCGCTTGGTGGAGCAAATCATTCGCCCGACCGGTCTTGTTGACCCCAAAATTACGATGCGTCCCGCGCGGGGGCAGATAGACGACCTCATTCCCCGCATCGAGGAACGGGTAAAGAGAAAAGAACGTGTGCTGGTCACGACTTTAACGAAACGGATGGCCGAAGATCTCACGGAGTACCTCCGTGAGCGCGGAACGACGCGGACTGTACGCGGAAAGACGCAGACAGAAGGCATAAAAGTCGCCTACCTTCATAGCGACGTAAAAACGCTCGACCGAATACGCATACTCACGAACCTTCGCAAGGGGTCAGGCGTGAAGGGTGGATTCGATGTTTTGGTCGGGGTGAATCTCCTCCGCGAGGGGCTCGATTTACCGGAGGTAACGCTTGTGGCGATTCTTGATGCCGACAAAGAGGGGTTCCTGCGGAGCGAGACCTCGCTTATTCAGACCATCGGCAGAGCGTCCCGGAACGTGGCGGGGGAAGTGCTTATTTACGCGGATCAGATAACCGGTTCGGTACAGCGCGCCGTGGCGGAAACGGAGCGCCGCCGGAAAATCCAGGTGGCGTATAACAAGGAGCATGGCATTACGCCAAAAACCATCGTGAAAGCGATAACGGATATTTTGCCGAACATTGATAAGGTACTCGCGCTGGAGTTGAAACCCATCCCGAACTCGAAAATGGCGCTCGAGAAGCTTATTGCGGAAAAGGAGCGCGAGATGAAAAATGCAGCCAAGCAGTTGGATTTTGAATTAGCGGCCCTTCTACGCGACGAGATCAAGACGCTTCTCAAGAAAACAAAGGAAAAGCTAGAGCATGCCTAAAAACCCCCTTTTCTACTGCAACGTCATAGCTTCGGCTGCGAGCCGTTCACCCCTCCTCGGAGTAGCTCTGCTACACCTTCGTCGGGCTTCGCGGTTCTCGCTCGAAGCTCCGGCGTTTCGTAACGAAAAATGGTTTTTAGGCATGCTCTGGTGCAGGGAAGCCATACTGGTTAACCGATGTTAACCATTGACAAGTCGGTTAACAAGCGTAGTATGAGAATATGGAGAGAGAATTTCTTTCGACAAGCGAACTGGCGAAAATTTTGGGCATAAGCCGTATCGCCGTTTTTAAGAAGATCAAATCCGGCAGGATAAAGGCCCGGAAAATCGGCCGCAATTTTATGATCCGCAGGGAAGACCTCCCGGAAATTTTGGGTACGTCGCTCGGGAAGAACGACAAGGAGATTATCGAGCGGGTTGTGAGAAAGACCGTTAAGGAATACGGCCAGACGCTTCGACTGCTTGGCAAAGAATGAAGACGATAACTCTCGTCGAAATTGAATATGTCGCCCACTCGTTAGCGAAAGAACTGATGACGTGGAATGAACCGATACCAGCATTCGGTTCGCGGTTCCCGAACGTGCTCGAAAGCTGTCTCGTGGCGCCCTTTCAGAGTTTCGGCGAGAAACCGGCGTATCGCGGCCTCACCGGGAAGGCATCTATTTTGTTTTATCTTTTGGTCAAAAATCACCCGTTCCAGAATGGCAACAAGAGGATTGCGATGACGGCGCTGTTCTATTTTCTGTATAAGAACAAAAAATGGCTTACGGTGGATAATCAGGAACTCTACAATTTCGCGAAGTGGGTTGCCGAAAGCAATCCGCGTCTCAAGAATGAAACTGTCCGCGCCGTCGAGAAGTTTATAAAAACATATCTGACCGAAGTGTCCTAGAAAGCGGGCAAAGTGCCAGCGAAAACGGTGCTTGACAGCCGTATTAAAGTGTGCTACCTTGATCCCAGCACGAAGAAAATCAATTCCCGAGATGGAGGTTTGCGTATGGCTACCAATACACTGGAATTTCCCTTGAGTGCGAGAGAGCATGCGGAGAAAATCTGGAACGAAGACCTGGACACGATCAAGAAGTTCCTGGAAGAGGTTGGAAAAGCGCTGCAAAGCAAGTTCATCCACTTTGACGGAGAATTCCGGGTGGTGTGGGAGCAGATCGAAGAAAGGATCAGCTTCCATGCTTGCACTCTCATTTTCGTCGAACGCCGACCGATGCGCCTTTGGGGCCTCATCCCATTTCACAAGAAGATTGCGCATCGCGTGGTGGAAGTAGAGTTGCCATTCTGGAGCCGGCATTTCGGACCGGAGGCAACCAAAGTGAGTTGTCACGTATCCGAAATCGTGGAAGATGTGAGGCAGGTGCGCGACGTCCTCGTAGCGCAGAACCCCAGCCTCCCGCAGCTATCCATTCTTTAGTCTTTGGGCAGTTCGCTTATGGGCCGGTTCTTGAACAAGAATCGGTCTTTAATTTTTGGCAACTTTCCGGGGTTGTACAAAAAGGATGTGTAATTTATTAACCATGAAACCCCTCAAATTTAAAAAAGAACTCGTGCCGCTGGTTTTGGCGGGAACGCAATAAAAAAGAGCCCCGTTATTCGATGGGGCTCATTGTAGTGGTGACGGATTGTGCATTGTAAATTTTCTCAATGTACGGATCTGAAATTCTTGATTCGATGAAGCCAGCAACGAGAATCATTGACCAACCCGTTAAGAGCCACCACGCCGACCAAGTGCCGAGAAGGGCCATCGCCCATAGCGTACATACCCCCGGAATCTCAAAGATTCCGTGCGGCAACACATATCGCAGAAAAACTCTCAGCGAAAGCCACTTTTTCTTACGCATTGCGACACCAATTACAGTTCCCATATAAACAACGTTGAACATCTGTATGGCAACGATGATGCAGGAAACGACAACCCTTGCCGTAATTCCCGAAAACATGAGTGAAATAGCAAGAATTATTGTCGGCCGGCCTGCGTTATGGAGAAAATATCCCATGGGGGACGTCGGCTTCTTTTCATGCTCTTGCTCCGGCTTTATGCCAGCAACATCCGTTTTCAAGATTCCGTATCTTGGTCCAAATCGAAAGCAAAGGTATGCCATGAGCGTCGTGAGGGTGGATAGAAGTACTGCCATCGCGATTGCCAAGCCGAAAATTTTCAAGAGCTCCTCCCGGTGGCGTCATTGAGGCGAACTAGCGCCAGTAAAGCACAATAAAAAGTATTTGTCAACGTGCACGCGGCTGGAGTTCCGGTTACAAACATAGCCCCGCCGCTTTTTCCGCCACCACCCCGCCCCCTCATATTCTCATGTTCTCGAGAACATGAGAATATGAGGGGAAACTGCACATTTCCTTTATATGCTGATGTTCTCAAGAACATCAGCATATAAGACCCCAATGTTTTTTAGGCAAGAAAGTTCCCGGAAAACGTGGTACGATAAGTCCTATCATGCCACTTCTTTTCAGCTACCTCAAGCAATACAAAAAAACGCTCTTCGGGGCGCTTCTTCTTGCGACCATAAACCAGGTTTTTTCCCTCCTCGACCCGCAGATATTTCGGATACTTATCGACAACTATGCGACGAAGGTGGGGGAGCTTTCCCGTGGCGAATTTCTGCAGGGGGTTACCGTTCTACTCCTCGCGGCGGTGGGGGTTGCCTTCGTTTCGCGGGTCGCGAAGAACTTTCAGGGGTATTACGCGAGCGTGGTAACTCAAAAAGTGGGAACCCGGCTTTACGCGCACAGCGTTGAGCATTCGTTTTCGTTGCCCTATGCCGTGTTCGAAGACCAGCGCTCGGGCGAACTCCTCCAAAAATTGCAGAAGGCGAGGATAGACAGCCAGGCGCTCATCGTGAGCTTTATTGACCTTGTGTTCGTCTCCGTGGTCGGCATCACGTTCGTCTTGACCTACGCCTTTTTCGTGCACTGGCTCGTCGGCCTTCTTTATATTCTCACCATCCCGACGCTCGGGGGAGTGATGTTTCTGCTCGGCCGGAAGATCAAGGCGATACAAAAAAATATCGTTCGAGAGTCGGCGAACCTCGCGGGGTCCACGACGGAAACGTTGCGTAATGTGGAACTCGTGAAAAGCTTAGGGCTTGAGACCCAAGAAACAAATCGATTGAACGAGGTAAACGACAAAGTGCTTTCGCTCGAACTTTCAAAGATCCGCCTTATCCGCAAATTGAGCTTTACCCAGGGAACGCTCGTGAACGGCATACGTTCCGCCATCATGTTCGCGATGCTGTGGCTTATCGCGGACGGCGCGCTGTCGCTCGGAGAATTTTTCAGTTTACTGTTCTACTCGTTTTTCATTTTTAATCCGCTCGGAGAAATGGGGACGGTCGCGGCGCAATACCAGGAAGCGAAGGGAAGCATGGAAACGCTCGAGAAGATTTTGGAAATAAAACCGGAAGAGAAGCCCGAGCACCCGGTAGTTATTCCCGCGCTCGAATCGCTTACCTTCAAGAAGGTTGGGTTTGAGTATCAAGAAGGCAACGCTCCCGCGCTTCGGGACATGAACCTTACCATCAAAAAAGGGGAGACGGTGGCATTCGTGGGCTATTCGGGCTCGGGGAAAACGACACTTGTGAAACTCCTGGTGGGTCTCTATCGCCCTACGAAGGGCAAGTTGCTCCTCAATGGCACAGACGCCAATACGGTTGATTACGAGGCGTTTAGGCGGCGCATTGGTTACGTGTCGCAGGAGACCCAGCTTTTCGCGGGCACGATCCGCGAGAATTTAACGTTCGTAAACCCTTCGGCTTCGGACAACGATTGCTGGAACGCCTTGAGGAGTGCCTCGGTTACCGGTATCGCGGAGCGAGGGGAAAGGGTGGAGCCTGCCGCAACGACTTCTTCCGTCGGAGAAATGCCTCGAGTTCGAGCGAAAGGCGCGAAGCTCGACGAAGGTGTAGCCATAGCTACTCCGAGGAGAGATGAGCGACTTGTAGCCGAAGTCCGTGGTATTTCAACAGGCAAGAAGTCGTTGCGGCAGGCTCTAGATACGAGGATTGGCGAGGGAGGCATCAAAGTTTCTGGCGGTGAACGCCAGCGGCTCGCGATTGCGCGGGCGCTTTTGCGGAACCCCGACCTCATTATTTTCGACGAGGCAACTTCGAGCTTGGATTCCATCACCGAGAAGTCCATTACGGAAACGATTCGGGAAATTGCTAAATCTAGACCAAATCTCATAACTGTTATGGTGGCGCACCGACTTTCGACCATTGCGCATGCCAATACGATCTATGTTTTAGAAAAAGGAAAAGTGATTGAGCACGGCACGCACAAGGCGCTTCTCGGGAAACACGGGCTCTATGCGGCATTGTGGCGCGAGCAGAGTGGGGGTACGTCATAGTGCAGAGTTCAAGATGGGCAGGACGGAGCAGAACAAAACAAAAAACCGCCGTAAAATCGCCGCATTCTTATATGCTGATGTTCTCAAGAACATCAGCATATAAGGAAAATGCCACATACAAGGAAAACGCGCGGTGTGATATTATTGCGTTATGCCAAAAGAGACCAAAAGCTTTCATCATTTGGAGAGGATCGTGCGGGGATTTGCGAACCACCGCCGGATTGAGGTTCTTGACCTTTTGGAAAAACATCCGGAACTTTCAGTGATCCAGATCAGCGAGAAGCTGCGAGTTAATTTCAAAACAGTAGCTGACCATGTTCGGCGGCTCGCAATCGCCGGCCTTCTGATGAAACGTTCGGAGGGTGCGAGCGTGCGGCACAAGCTGACCAGCCGTGGAGCTCATATTCTGAAGTTCTTGAGAACATTAGAATAAGATGGTTGACATTCAGTGGGGCCGGGTGTAGGTTGTGAGCAGATATCCCCAGGGGAGGGGTTCCGTGGAAAAGTCAGAAGAGAGATCCGTGCCCGCACGCTTCTCCAATGTGCAAGACGCTCTTCGGTTTTTGTGTTTTCACCCGCTCTTTCGGGATGAACAGGGCGGGCCCATGTTTGAGTTCTGTCGCGATGACGAGTTCGAGTGGACCCACCCGGCTGTCGGAAGGGTCGAGGGAGACGAACCGGGCGATGCGAAACTGCGGGTAATCCTGCGGTGTACTCCGTGGGACACATCGCGCAGTCCCGATTTTAACGTCGAGAGCATCGCGGAAGCCGTAGCCCAGGGCACGAAGCGCCCCGAGCATCCGTGGTGCGTCAGCGCGCCGTCGTATGACGAGGCGCTCATAAAACTCGCAAATCTCGTGTATGCCGATTGCGCGGACGAAAATTTCCTCGGCAGCCGCTGAATTCAACGGCTGTTTTTTTGCGACAATTGATTTTTTAATTCGGTTGCCGTAGAATTGGCGTATACACCCCTATAAGCCGTGGAGCGGGGGCATTTTCGTATTTATGGCGGTCCCGCCGCGGGCGGGATGCTCAGTTTTTCTAAACTCACCAAAGTTCGTTAAGAAAAAATGGCAAAAGACAAAATCATCATAAAAGGGGCGCGGGAGCACCCCGTAAAACTTGCTGTGCTAGCCACGGGGCAAACAAAATCATCGTCATGAAAGATAAGATTATTATAAAAGGCGCGCGGGAGCATAACCTCAAGAATATCAATCTCGAAATACCTCGGGACAAGATGACGGTGTTCACGGGGCTTTCGGGTTCGGGGAAATCGAGCTTGGCGTTCGATACGATTTTCGCCGAAGGCCAACGGCGCTACATCGAATCCCTGTCCGCCTATGCGCGGCAGTTTTTGGGGCGGCTCGATAAGCCCGACGTAGACGAAATAGAGGGACTTTCTCCGGCCATTTCGATAGACCAAAAGAGCCACTCGGCGAACCCGCGCTCAACCGTTGCCACCATCACCGAAATTTATGACTATCTCCGTGTGCTTTTCGCGCGCGCGGGGAAGCCATACTGTCCCCGGTGCGGGAAGGAGATTAAAAAACTCACGAACGAGGAGATCGTGGACGTTGCGATAGATTTTTCAAAAGAAAATAATGCAAACCCTTCAACTCCGCTCAGGGCAGGGAAGAATATGGTTATCTTGGCGCCGGTCGTTTACGGCAGAAAAGGGGAGTACTACCAAATGCTCTATGACTTTCTGAACGCTGGATTTTCCGAGGTGCGCATTGATGGCGCGTACCACTCGCTTCGCCAGCGTATTGAGCTCTCGCGCTATAAACAGCATACGATAGAACTTGTGGTTGACCGCATTCCCGCGGGATTAGATTTTGGAACGCAAGGAAATTCGCATGGGCGCGTTCGCATTGCCGAAGGCCAAAAGCCGGAGGCGCGCTATTCGCATGCCAAAGACAATCGTCTGCGACTCTCGGAAGCCATCGAATCGGCCTTGAAGTACGGGAACGATGTGGCAACCATCATTACGGACAAAGAAATTTCACTCTCCGCGAAATTCACTTGCCCAAGCGATGGATTTTCGTTTCCCGAGATTGAGCCCCGCCTTTTCTCGTTCAATAGCCCCTACGGAGCGTGCCCCACGTGCCATGGGCTTGGAACGGAGGATTTGTGGTCCGAAAAGATATGCGAAGCATGCAAGGGGAAACGGTTGAAAGAAGAAAGTTTGAACGTGCTTCTCAATGGGAAAAGCATCGCGACGGTTGCGGCGTTTTCGGTGGATGAGGCATCGGAATTTTTTAAAGGACTATCGCTCAAATCCGAGAGCTCCAAGCTCATCGCCGAGGCGCCGCTTCGGGAGATTCGGAGCCGGCTTAAGTTCCTTTTCGACGTGGGGCTTGAGTATCTCACACTCGACCGCAAAGCGGGGACGCTCTCGGGCGGGGAATCCCAGCGGATACGGCTTGCGTCGCAGATTGGCTCGCGCCTCGTGGGGACGCTCTATATTTTGGACGAACCGACGATCGGGCTCCACCAGCGGGACAACGCGAAGCTCATCAAAACACTCCACGAATTGCGTGACCTCGGGAATACCATCATCGTGGTTGAGCACGACGAAGAAACGATACGAGAGTCGGATTATTTGGTGGACATCGGGCCGGCGGCTGGCGTGCATGGCGGGCGTATTGTGGCGCAGGGGCCGATACCGGAAATTTTCAAGGACAAAACGAAGACCTCACCGACGCTTGAATATCTTCGCGGGAAAAAATTTATTGAAGTGCCAAAAAAACGACGGGAAGTGAAAATTTCTAGGGAGGGCAAACCCTTCGACAAAGCTCAGGGCAGGCAAGAACTCTTGAAAATCCGAGGGGCGTACGCGAATAATTTAAAAAACATCAATGTTGATATTCCCTTGAAGCGGTTCACGGCCGTAACGGGCGTTTCGGGTTCGGGGAAATCGAGCTTGGTCTACGATGTGATCTACAAGGCGCTTGCTAACAAGTTCAATCACGCGACGTATAAAGCGTGCGGTTACAAGGAGATGCTCGGGTTGGAGCATATTAATCGTGTTGTCAACATAGATCAATCGCCGATCGGTCGCACGCCACGCTCGAACCCGGCAACGTACGTGGGCGCGTGGACGTTTATTCGCGACCTTTTCGCGGGCACGGAGGACGCCCGAGTGCGGGGATATAAGCCGGGACGGTTCAGTTTTAACGTGCCGGGTGGGCGGTGCGCGAATTGCGAGGGGCACGGCACGCTCGCCATCGAAATGCACTTCTTGCCTACGGTCTATGTAACCTGTGAGGTGTGCAAAGGAAAGCGGTTTGACCGCGAAACGCTTGAGGTGGAATATAAAAACAAGAATATTTACGATATTCTCCAGATGAACATCGAAGAAGCCACGAAGTTTTTTGAGGATATTCCGTGGCTTCATGACCGGCTTATCATTCTCGAGGAGGTCGGTTTGGGGTATTTGCAACTTGGGCAATCAGCCACGACCCTCTCGGGCGGCGAGGCCCAGCGCGTAAAGCTTTCTGCAGAACTTGGGAAACGGGACACGCACCGTACGCTTTATTTGCTTGACGAGCCCACAACAGGACTTCATTTCGCGGACGTGGACCAGCTCTTGAAAGTACTTCAGCGTCTTGTAGATCGCGGAAATTCAGTGGTCGTTATCGAGCACAACCTCGACGTCATTAAAACCGCCGATTGGGTTATCGACTTGGGTCCCGAAGGAGGGGAAAAGGGCGGTCGCGTGGTCGTCGCCGGTACGCCCGAAGAAGTGGCGCGGAAGAAAGAGAGTTTTACCGGGGAGTACTTGCGGAAAGTTTTGAAGTAGGGTATTGTGTAAGAAGCGACTTAATTTAAGGAGGCACACCGTGTCAATTTCGCTTGAGTCCAAGCTGCACATTGCGAAGCGCGAGGATGTCGCTGATCTATTTTTTATCACGTGCACGGAAGAGGAAGCCCTGAAACAATGGATTGAAGAGCATAAAAAGATGTGCCGATATTTCTCGGCAACCACAGATAATCCTTCTCATCCGAAATGGTGCATTGCAAGTTCCCCTTTGACATATTCCTTCAGGCCCAACACCGTTCTTACAACCTGCACGGTAACGTGTTTGTGCGGCGAGAGCAAAGATATTACCGCCTACGAGAATGCCTAGTTTTTCGGCGCGATTCAATTCGCGCTTTTTGTTTGCGAAAAGTGTTGAGATAGCACGGCGTCCTCATATTCTCTTATTCTCGAGAATAAGAGAATATGAGGGGTTGTTGGGCGTTTGCCGTTGGCCCTTGCGGAGGGGCGTTGAAAAAAGTAGTTCTACGGAGTACGCTTGTTTTAGCTTGTCTTATCGGAGGATGCGAGAATGAAATGCTTGAGTGTCCATCAGCCATGGGCCGACCTTGAAGTCGACGGCATCCGTTCACTCGAGATTCGATGTTGGCCAACCAACTATCTCGGACCGCTTTTGATCCATGCCGGTCTTAAGGTTGAAAAGAAAGAGTGCGAGCGGTTTGGCAGGAACCCGGGAGTTACCGGTGTAATCATCGGGGTTGTTTCCTTGACTAACGGCACAAAACGAGTTTCTACGAGAGAGTGGGAGGAACTTCGTTCTCTCCACCTCGAATCGGGACCCAGGTGTTATGGGAATAAGACATTTGCGTGGACATTTGAAAGTGCGCAACGATTTTTGGAACCGATCTTGTTTCGCGGAGTGCTTGGACTTTTCGACGTGCCTGACGCGCTGATCCCCAAGCCGAAGTTTTGTATTGTGCGCGGCGGCAAAGTTGTTGAGAGTTTTTTGCCTGGCCGCTATGCGGGATGCCGAACACACAAGATATTCGGCCGACTTGATTGCGCATCAGGAAAGCGCCTTATGAAAAAAGAGAACCGCGTTTTCTTTTTCACGTGGGACGACGCAATCATCATGGGGTACCGGCCGTGCAAGAAGTGCAAGCCGATGCCGAATGATGCCTACCCGAAATAACACCCGACCCAAGAGTCGGGTTTTTTGTTATACTGAATACATGATCAAGATCAACGGTAACGACATTATGCGGAGCGGGAAAAAGATAGGGTGGATCGATGGCAATGACATCCGCGATTACGAGGGACAGAAAGTTGGCTGGTTTGAGGACAACGACATTTATAACGTGGGCGGCAGAAAGATTGGGTATGTGGAAAACGGTTATCTCAACGCTTCGGACGGCGGCACAAAAGTTCCGTTCGAAAAGATAAACCGCGAGATAACCGGCGGCGTGCTCACGGAAGTGCAAAAATGCGCGATTTATATGCTGTTGGATTAGCGAAAACGGCCTCTTGACAGGATTTTTGCTATCTGCTATACTTTCCACATGGTTCCAAGTCGATCGCCTGCGGACTGGGACAGCAATTGAAACAGCGGGCTTAGCGACGAAAGTCGCCGGACTACAAAACACATCCCCGAGCTGCTGCAGCGGCTCGGGGATCATTCTTTTTTAGAGAGAAGTGCGTGATTTATATGTTGCTCGATTGAAATGAATTATTGCGAATGAGCGCCAATCTTTCGGTGCCATGCTATAGCATAGCGCTATGATGCATCACAGCGCCGGAGTGCGGCGCTATGACGCGTCATAGCGCCGAGAAACGAGCTATTGTGTGCGTCGAGATGATGTAATAAAATACAGCCGATGAAATCGCTTTATAAAAATCTCCCCGACACACCTGGGGTGTATTTAATGAAGAATAGCTTGGGCGAGCTTTTATACGTTGGGAAAGCGGGGAACCTAAAGCGGCGGGTGTCGAGCTATTTTTTGCGGCCCCACGACACGCGGATTCAAACATTGGTAAACCAGATAGCGAAAATCGAATACAAGAAAACCGACAGCGCACTCGAAGCGCTTATTTTGGAGGCAGAGCTTATTAAGGAGTTTGCGCCGCCCTTTAATATTAAGGAGAAGGACGACAAAAGCTTTCTTTACTTCGAGATAACGAAAGAAAAGTTTCCGCGCGTTCTTCTCATCCGCGGACGAGAAGCGCGGAACGACGTAGAACGCACGCAGATCAGCGCAGACAATTTTCCGCGCAAGTCAGCGTTCAGTCAGCGTAAGTCAGCGGCGAAGCAGTATGGGCCGTTTACTTCTGCCTCAAGCGCGCGGGAGGCGCTGAAGATACTGCGCCGGATATTTCCGTGGAACACTCACGCTAACGCGCACAATGCGAATACTGCAAATGACGCGCGAATGCCACGAAAATGGGAATATTCGCGGCATTCGCATAAATTTGCAGATTTGCATTATGGCGGCGCAAGTCGACCGTGTTTTGATTACGAGGTTGGTTTGTGCCCCGGAACATGCATTGGGGCGGTTGCGCGGGAAGAGTACCTCAAAACGGTGAAAAACCTGCGGCTTTTTTTTGAGGGCAAGAAGAAAAAGGTTCTGCGGAATCTCGAAAAAGAGATGGCGGTGGCGAGCAAACGCCTTGAGTTCGAGAAAGCCGAAAAGCTCCGCCGGCAAATTTTCGCCCTCCAACACATTCGCGACGTCGCTTTGATTTCGGAAAACAATTTCCAATTTCCAATTTCCAATTTTCAAACCGTGAAGCGGATCGAGGGCTATGATGTATCCAACATCTCCGGCACATCCGCCGTGGGTTCGATGGTTGTCTTTACGAACGGCGAGCTGGACAAGAACGAATACAGGAAATTTCGGATTAAAATGGTTACGGACTCGAATCCTGCCCGCCGACATCCTTTATCGGTGGTAGGCGGGGACGTCGGCATGCTGAAAGAGATGCTTCGGCGGCGATTTTCCCGCCATCATTCTCCCATTCTCACGAATGGGAGAATGATTGGTGCGCGCAACAAACGGAGCGATGAACGAAACTGGCCACTGCCTCATTTGATACTTATTGACGGCGGCAGGGGACAGGTGAATGCGGCAAAAAGCGTTCTCGCGGAGAGGGGTTTAAAAATTCCCGTGATCGGGATTGCCAAGGGCGCGAAGCGGAAGCGGAACGATATTATCGGTTTCGTGCCGAAGTGGACGGACAAGCGTACGCTCGTGCGCGTGCGCGACGAAGCGCACCGGTTCGCCATCGGGTATCACAAAAAGGTGCGGGGAAGGGAGTTTATTGGAAGGAGCTAGGAAGCAAAGATTTTATTGCTTCTGCATTAAGCGTATATGCGCGCACGAAAGAATCGTCAACGTGGGCATAGAGAATACCCTCGCCGTTTTTTGTTTCTACAAATTGGCTGGCAAACGTAATGGTTTCTGCTTGGCTATCCTGTATCAGTGGTTGGGGGGAAACCCAATCAATTTTTCCGTTTTCGTAATCGTAGATGAAAAGACCAACAGAAAACATTCCGTACTTGATTTTATCGCTAACTTTTTGATTGGCCTCCCGACCGTTCATTATGCCCAGCATTTTCCCTTCGCCAACGTCAATGAATGTCCGCGGCAGAAGAGGTCCCGGCGAGGCATGGCCCGCTATCCAGGGAATGTTGTGTTCCGCGGGGTGAAATGCCACACCGCCATATTCCCAGGGCTTGCCCATGTCCTTGGCCGTTGCTACCCTCACAACCGAATAATGAGTGCCATTCCGTCTCTCGCTGGCCTCTACGAGGTTATGTCTTGTGCCGTTTTTATTGAGCGGCGCAATCGAAACTTCTTTCGCGCCCCGAACACCGGTTGTAAGCTCCGGATGATCTTCGGTAAGAGCCGGCTCCGTCATTTCGAGAGAGTCCAAATCTTTGCCTACGGCATGTCCCAAGTGAATTGCAGTCCAATGCTGATCCACGCCGCGAACCGGAATTGTGAAATACATATGCATCAATCCAGTATTTTCATCAATCCAAATGTCAGGATCTTCAAGTCCGATAAAATCGTTTTTTCCGGCAAGCTTTCCCACGATTTCAGATTCATTGTTGATCTGGAGGCGCCCCTTTATTTCAAAGTGCTCCAGCGAGTCCCCGCTAATTCTATGAAGCTCGCTCCTGTCGACATTGCCCCTGAAATGAAGATCGCCGCTCCTGCTTGTTATACACCTAACGATTCCCTCCCGATATCCGGAAGCGGGATTCAGGGTTATCGCCATTACGCGCTTGAACCGCTCGTCAGTTTCCGTGACTTTCCCGGGATGTTCAACGGCGGCCGTTCTTTCTCGGCTTCTGGTCATTATTTTTTTCGGGAGGATGTCTCGCTTAGTGCAAGAACATGCGAGATTTTGTCTTACTACAACCTAACAACTAAAACCTAAAACCTGATTGCTACTGCACCGTTACGGTGATCTTGAGCGTGCTGTACGTTTCCGAATAGAAATTGTGCGGGCCAGTGCCGAGCGGGGACGTGTCGAAAGTTACGCTCGCGCCGGGTGCGATCACCGTTTTCGGAAAGGTTTGGAGCGTGATCTCGTGCGTTACGGAGTCGGTGTTCGTAAAAACGATCTTGTCTCCCCGTTTCACGACGAGCGAGGTCGGCGAAAACGTGTAGTTTTGTATCGTAAGGGTGTAGGACGGAATTTGCACTTCGTTTTCGTACACTATTGAAAAGCGTTGACTTCGAGCTTCGGTCGCGGGGTTCGTGTTGAATTTCAAAACAACCACGTAGTCGCCCTTCGCGATGGTTGTTTTTGAAGGATTCGTTGCGCCCACATACACGTCGCGCGTGTTCCACGTGTACGACGTTTGGCGGATGCCCGTTTCTTGCAGGATCCACCCGGCGATGGAATTATCCGCCGCGTTCACGAGATAGATCTCTCCTTTGAATCCCACCTCCTTACTCCACTGGATAATATTGTTTTTGCTGAATATCCATTTAGCTCCCGCAGGTGGTGCCGTAAGGTTGGCTAGTGGTTTTATGGGAGAAGGAGTTGGTGCGGACGCAGGTGTTGGTTTGGTTGCGGCGGGGGAAGGTGTCGGCGTTGCGCCAGGCGTAGCGGGAGTTGGTTCACTGGCTGGCAGAGGAGCGGAAAGCTGGGGTTCCACGATAGGAGAAACAGGTGTTTCGTTCGTATCGGGTTTTTGTATGCCGACCCAAATGAGTACGACGAGCGCAATAACCGATACGGCAATAAGCTTGAGAGATTTAGGTTTGATGATAATAGCCATGGTTCGATTGTAGCATATGATAGGATAAACAGAGAATCTTCGCTTGGGAGGATTCGTATGTACGATGACTCGTACGAAGGATTTCGCGACTATACTCCCGAGCTAACGATAGTCGGGAAGAGATGCACGATTCCTGACGACGATCTCAAAGATTGGACATGGACACTGGTGCGAGGAAATTTTACCGTGGAAGAAATAGACGGATTCCTCAAGAGATTGAACGCGAGATATGCGTCTTCGCCGATCGCAGATCGACTTTGTATCATTGCCCAAGTATTCGGCGATTACGATCCATTTGAAATCGAAAATTGGCCATTCGAGGAACAAGATAACTTTGATCGTATCTTGCAAAAGCTTCGAAAAAATGGATATGGTATTTAATAATATGTTGAAAACCGCACCAATCGTAACGACGCTACGGAACGGCGGTGTGGGTGTTGTGCCCACCGACACGATCTACGGAATTGTCGGTTCGGCATTGAACCCAAAAACTGTCGCGCGAATCTATAAGCTCCGCCGCAGAAATCCCAAAAAGCCGATGATCATTTTGATCGGTTCAATGGGAGATCTGCGGCGTTTTGGTATTCGGCCGAGTTCCGCAACGGCAAGGCGATTGCGGCAGTTTTGGTTTAGCAAGAAAACCGGGTCAGTGAGCGTGGTTTTACCGATACGTTTCAGGATTCACGCTTCACGTTTCAAGTACCTCCATCGCGGCACGAACACGCTCGCGTTTCGGTTGCCGAAATCGGCACGGTTGCGGAAGTTGCTCCAGAAAACTAGGCCGCTTGTTGCACCCTCCGCGAATTGGGAAGGGGAACCACCCGCGAAAACTATCCGCGAGGCGAAAAGATATTTTAAAAATAATGTGGATTTTTATGTTGAAGCGGGACGGCTTGATTCGCCGCCCTCGATGCTCGCGAAGATAGAGAGGGAGAAGGTTGTCGTGTTGCGAAAAGGCGCAGAAAGCATGTAACTCCTACCCCATCTTTTTCGCCCCGTTCGTCTATTCTCTAATTCTCACGAATTAGAGAATAAGAGAACATTTGCTCGGTATCGCCGCAATCAAACCGATTGGCGAGGATGCTGTCCGCGTCATCACGATCAACGAGACGACAATCGTGGTCAACGATGTAGCACCAAAACTCCCGCTCGACGGAGCCCAAGTTGAAAGCCACACCGGCAATGGCTGGGTCGTCGTCGAGAAGCGGACGGACGGATTGTATGTGGGCGGCAACAAGGTCGTTCTGTATCTATCCCGACGTCAGCAAGGTAGCAAGTCGCTGAATGGCTACGAGTTGCGCGACGAACCGACAAGGAAGCCGGTGTTCAATGCAAACCTCCTGGACGCCCTCCTTGAGAACCCACACCTCATTCCTGAGGACTGGAAGAAGGACGGCGAGGGTTACACCCGCCACATCTTCTTTTGGGGAACGATCTATCGCAGCCCGGGCGGCGACCCCTTCGTGTATTCCCTGTTTTGGAGTGACGATGGGTGGCACCGGGGCTCTCGCTTCCTTCTCGACGTCTGGAACGTCGCTCGCCCCGCGGCTCTGCGCGCCGTGCCTACCGGCAGGCAGGCAAGTTGAAATACTTTTGTTCGGGCCTTCGACAAGTTTTGTCGGAGGCCCTTTCTTTTCATGCTATAATTTCTTTATGCCCCGTAAGAGAATTTCGAACGACGGGGGGGCGATTACCGGCTTGCGATGTTGTTCTAGTATCTAACGATTCAATAGATCTTGAAAGTTTCGCACAGCAATATATAAAACTAATTCGAAATTCCTCTACGGGGTATGCTCACGGACGACATACGACAATTTTTTCATGGCGATGTGGCGGATGACGAGAAGACGCTCGCCGAATATAGCCACGATTATTCGATTTTTAGCGTGAAGCCGCAGATGGTGGTGTTTCCGAAAGACGCGGAAGACGTGAAAAACCTTGTGAAGTTTGTGAACCGTAAAAGAGAGGAGCGTGCTGCGTCCTCCGAAGCATTGGCGAAGGACGGAAATATTTCGCTCACGGGGCGTTCGGCGGGAACGGACATGACGGGCGGGCCGCTTACGGAGTCCATCGTGGTGTCGTTCACAAAATATTTCAACCACGTGAAGGAAATCAGATCCTTCGATGCGTCTTCTCTCGACGCGACTCGAGACAGGCAGGACGACAACGGGGGATACGCCGTGGTCGAGCCGGGGGTTTACTACCGCGATTTCGAAAAACAGCTGAAAGAAAGGGGACTGCTTTACCCGCCCTATCCGGCATCGAAAGACCTTTGCGCCATGGGTGGCATGATCAACAACAATTCCGGCGGGGAACGAACGCTCGCGTATGGCAAGACCGAGGACTATGTTCTGGAGCTCAAAATGGTGCTTGCGGATGGAGAAGAGCATACCATCCGGCCGCTTTCCGGCGCGGAGCTCGAAACAAAACTCAAGGAGAAGTCGTTCGAGGGCGATATCTACCGAAAACTCCATGAACTTCTTGAAAAGAACTACGACGTCATCAAAGCCGCGAAGCCGAAAGTATCGAAAAACTCCGCCGGTTATTTCCTGTGGAACGTGTGGCCTGCCCGCCAATCGCCTGAGGTGAAGCCGATGGCAGGCGGGGATAAAGAAACATTTGACCTCACGAAGCTCATCGTGGGTTCGCAGGGAACGTTCGGACTCCTCACAGAAGCAAAGCTCCGTCTTGTGAAGGAAAAGAGATTCGGCAAGCTCGCGGTTGTTTTTTTGCGCGACCTTGCGCCGCTTGCGGATATGATTGTGGAAACCCTGAAGTTCAACCCCGAAAGCATCGAGTCGTACGACGACAAAACACTCTGGGTGGCGCTGAAGTTCCTGCCAGGTATCATTAAATCCATGAAGGGGAACTTCTTGAAGCTTGTGTGGAAATTCATTCCCGAAGCCCTGATGGCGCTGAAAGGGGGACTGCCGAAGATGATCTTACTCGTCGAGCTTACGTCGGACGACAAGAAAGAGCTTACGGGCCGCATGCAGGCGCTTCGCGATGACTTCCAAAAGTTCCATGTGCCCGTGCGGGTCTTGCGTGACCATTCCGAGGAAGAAAAATACTGGATCATCCGCCGGCAGAGTTTTAAACTGCTCCACGACCACTCGATCGGGAAAGATACCGCGCCCTTTATTGACGACGTGATTGTGGAACCGAAATATCTTCCCGAGTTTTTGCCGAGATTGAACGCGATCCTCGATAAATACAAGAAGGATCTTATTTATACCGTTGCCGGCCACCCGGGGAACGGGAATTTCCATATCATTCCGCTTATGGATTTACAGGACGAGCGAGTGCGGAATCTCATCCCGGTCATTTCGGACGAAGTGTATAAACTGGTGTCCGGGTACGGCGGTTCTATTACCGCAGAGCACAACGACGGGCTTATTCGCACGCCGTATCTCGAGGGAATGTACGGGAAAAAGATCACGGGGCTTTTTGCCGAAGTAAAAAATATCTTCGACCCGAAAAACATTTTCAACCCGGGCAAAAAAGTGGGAGGGGATCTGCAGTACGCGTTGAAGCATATCAGCCACCATTAGAGAACCGTGTTTTTATCCGAAATGCTAGAATAGTCCTATGGATTCCGAACATCTCCAGACAATATCTTTCGGCATTATCCTTGTGATCGTGGCGGGTCTTACAATCCTCATTTTTTTGCCGTCCCTGAACGCCGTCGTGCTCGCGCTCACATTCTCGATTGTTTCAAAACCCCTTTATGGAGGTATCCGGAAATTTGTTAAAAATGAAAGTTTCGCTTCGTTTTTTACGGTGCTCGCGATAACCGTTATCGTGGTGGCGATACTCGTGTTCGTCGGAACCCGGCTGTTCCAGGAAACCCGGGACCTCTACGACCGGCTTGCGAACGGCTTGGACAGCGATTTTTTGAACCAAGTGCTGACCTTCGTTGGCGGGGAGCGTGGCGGCTCCGAGCTGAACGTCATCGAAAATCTTGGGACGTATTTGCGCCAGATCGCGGGGTGGCTCCTTGAACACCTCTCGCCGATATTTTCCGGCCTCATTAATTTCTTTGGCACGTTCTTCTTGAGTTTGCTTGCGCTCTACTATTTACTTCGTGACGGAGAAAAATTTGAGAAAACACTGAAGTCGCTTAGTCCGCTATCGGGACGCGATAACGACAAGATCCTCGAACAGTTAAAAACCGCCGCGCATTCCGTGATCAACGGATCGCTCATGGTTGCCGTGGTGCAAGGGGTTTTCGCCGGTCTTGGATTCCTTATCTTCGGCGTTCCAAACGCGACGCTTTTGGGGCTTGTTACCATTCTCGCTTCGTTGCTTCCGGTTGTGGGAACCGCAATTATCGTGATGCCCGCAGTCGGGTATCTTTTCCTTTCGGGGGCGGTATTGCAGGGCGTCGGGCTCTTCCTGTGGGGAGTGTTCATCGTGGGGGTGATCGACAATGTTTTGCGGCCGAAGCTTATCGAGCGCGGAACAAAGATACATCCGCTTCTCATACTCTTGAGCGTTCTGGGCGGCATTAGCACCTTCGGATTTATGGGGTTTCTTATCGGCCCGCTTGTTTTGAGCTTCCTGTTCGCATTGCTCAGTATCTACCCCACGATCGTCGCGAAGAGATCGGGATAGCATATGGAAAATCATCGTGACGAATCCCTCACTCGTGGAGGATTGATTCGGGAGCGCTCAAAAACAACTCAATGATTATGCAAATATGGTCGGCAAACAAAAAAACGGATGATCTTACGCGCGGCGCGCCGATCCTCCAAGAGTGAGGGATGAATGTTTCAAAGGATTCGTTTGGCCCGGAGTATGTGCTTCGTGTTCACGACGGAAAACTTGGCATGACCGGGTATCTTGTGATCGACAATACGACGCTCGGTCCCGGGAAAGGAGGGATTCGCATGACGCCGGGCGTAACGGAAGACGAAGTATTTCGCCTCGCGCGAACGATGACGTGGAAAAATGCGCTTGCGGGGATTCCGTTCGGCGGGGCGAAAGCAGGCCTCGTGATCCCCGAAGGGACCCCGCCCGAACTCAAAAAACAATTCGTGCAGAGTTTCGCCCGGGCGCTCAAGCCATTTATTCCGGGTAAATATATTGCCGGACCGGACGTGAACAGCGGCGAAAAGGAAATGCAGTGGTTTTCGGAGGCGGTGGGCATGTGGGAAGCGGCGACAGGAAAGCCGGCAAATTTCTGCGCAGAAGATATCAGAGAAGGCAAAAAACCTCGTAAAGCGACAGGGTCGCCACGGGGCAGGTGCGGTTTGCCGCACGAACTCGGAAGTACCGGGTTCGGCGTGGCGCATGCGGCGAAAGTTGCGGCAGAAGTGATGGGCCTGCAACTTCGTGGTGCGACCGTTGCGATCGAGGGGTTCGGAAACGTGGGGACGTTCTCATTCAAGTTTCTGAAAAAAATGGGCGCGAAAATCGTGGCGGTTTCGGACAGCCGCGGCACAGCATACCTCGAATCGGGTCTCGACTTCGCCATGCTCCACAAATTGAAGGCAGAGAAAAAATCGGTTGCTGACTACGCGGGAGCCCTTCAGCGCGGTTCCCCTCAACCGAGTTCGGGACAGGCAGGGCAAGCAAAAAAATTAAGCAAGGAAGAATTATTCGGTTTGCCGGTTGATATTTTGATTCCTGCGGCGGTAACGGACGTCATTAATGACTCAAACAAGAACAGCATTAAGGCAAAACTTATCGTCGAAGGCGCGAACATTTGTATGCGCGAGAGCACCGAGAACGAATTGTTCAAAAGGGGAATGGTGATCGTGCCGGACTTCGTGGCGAACGCCGGCGGCGTGATTTCTTCGTACGCCGAATATAGGGGAATGAGTCCGGAAGAAATGTTTAAGCTCGTCGAAGAACGGATAACACATGCTACGCGCGAAGTAATGGAGAAGAGTATTCACGAGAAGCGGAATCCGCGCGAAATGGGGATGGAGATCGCACGGAAGAAGATTGAGGAAGGGGTAAAGAAAAAGGAGCAGACATTTTAGGATCTCATTTTGCTATACTGAATCAGCGTCCACGTCTATGATCTACGACGACATCAAAAATTATCATAAGCAGTTTGCCTACGAGCCGAAGGTGGAAAACCCCGTAAAGCTTCGCCATGGGGCACGCGCGGCGAAGAAGTTCGTGGTGGTCGGCATGGGCGGGTCGCATCTGGCGGCAGACCTTTTGAAGATGTGGAAACCCGAGCTCGACCTTTTGATTTGGAAAAGTTATGGGTTGCCGCCCCTTAAGGACTTAAAAGACCGGCTCGTGATCGTGAGTTCGTATTCCGGCACTACGGAAGAAACGATTGATGCGTTCAATGAAGCGAAAAAACAACGTCTCGCGCTCGCGGTCGTCGCCGCGCGAGGAAAGCTTGTTGCGCTCGCAGAGAAGTGGAAGGTGCCCTACGTGCAGATGCCGGATTTTCATATGCAGCCCCGGATGGCGCTCGGACTTAGCATGAAGGCGATGCTCGCGCTTATGGGAGATAAACAAGGGCTTGCCGAGGCATCCGCGCTTGGCGTCCATCTCCGCCCATCTCATGAAGAACACCGCGGGAAAGACCTTGCGAAACGTCTCCATGGAAGCGTGCCGATTATCTATGCCTCGGTACAAAATAGTGCGATAGCGGAAAATTGGAAAATTAAATTCAATGAGAGTGCGAAGATACCGGCGTTTTGGAATGTGGTGCCGGAACTGAACCACAATGAGATGACGGGGTTTGACGTGAAGCCTCGCACTACGGCGATCTCAAAAAATTTCCACTTCGTGTTTTTGAAAGATATTGTGGACGACAGAAGGATCGCCAGGCGAATGAACGTGCTTGAGAAACTTTACCACGACCGTGGGTTTAAGGTCGAGGTGATCATGATGCAGGGCAAGACCCCGCTTCAGAAGATTTTCGATGCGCTCATCCTCGCCGATTGGACTTCATATTATTCGGGCAAGCTTTATGAAGTCGACCCCGAACAGGTTCCGATGGTCGAAGAATTCAAAAAAATGATCGGGAAGGCGCAATCATCATGAAAGAACCCCGAGGATTTGAAAATAGTTTTCCGAAACCGGAAACATCGAACGCAAGAGACGAAATTATTCTTAAGGCGATTGAAATGCAGGCATTCAAAGACATTGTTGTGCGCGCTTCGGACAAAATAGAAGCGATACGCGAGGTGCGCGCCAAATTGGAAGAAGAATTTCCAGAAACAAAAGATATTCCCCAAGAGAAGCCAGGTTCCGATGCCGATAATCGAGTAGGAGCTCGTTTAAAAAATCCTCTTGGCGCCACGAAGCCCGCGAATGATTTTTTCATCGCAAAAGCGATCGTAGATAAACTTCGGAAAGAAAAATAGAAAACGGATTTATTCGTATCGAAGCGCTTCCGTGGGATTGAGGCGGGATGCGCGGTAGGCAGGGTAAATGCCGAAGACGATGCCGGTTATGCCCGAAACGAGGGTGGCGAGCACAATGGCCGAGGGGGGCACGACGAATACCCACGCGATGTCCGCGAAGTACGTAACGCCGAAATAAATGAGGCCCGTGAAAAATATTCCTCCGACAATGCCAACGATGCCCCCAATGAACGTAAGTACCACCGACTCGACAAGAAACTGTTCAAGGATGTCGCGGTTCGTGGCGCCCACAGCCTTCCGAAGCCCGATCTCGTGTGTGCGCTCGACGACCGTGACATACATAATGTTCATGATGCCGATGCCGCCCACGACGAGCGAAATGGAAGCGATGGCGGTGAGAAATACCTGGAGAATGGAGGTGATGTCGCCAAGAAGCGAAAGGATGTCTTCTTGCGTTTGAATCGTGAAGTCGTCCTTGAGGGGGTCCATCACGCCGTGATTCCTGCGCAGAATATCCATGACACGGGCTTTCACAAAGTTCATGGTGTACGTGTTATTTGCTTCGACCGAAACCGCGTTGAAGTAATCAATGCCGAGGAGCTGTTTCTGGGCAACGCTCATCGGAATGATCATCAAGCTGTCCTGGTCGACGCCGAAGGGACCCGTTCCTTTTTCTTCAAGGATACCTATCACTCGGAACGAAATGTCTTTGAGGCGGATGATTTTTCCGAGTGGATTTTGTGTACCGAAAAGACGTTCGGCGAGTGCGGAGCCGATGACGGTTACGTGATTGAATGATTGCACGTCCGAATCGGTAAACGGGAATCCCTTTTCGACATTAAAATTTCGGACTGCGAAAAAGCTTGCGGTAACGCCCTGATACGTCACGGTTTCATCGTTATTTTCGTACACCGCTTTTGCTTGGCCGCGCACTTCGGCGGTCGCACGGGAAATCGAGGGTTCTCGCTCAAGGGCATCGAGATCGCGTTCCCCGAGGGTTTTTATGATAATGCCCTGCACGGACGCGGGCGAGGAGAACCTGCCGCCCCGCGTGGCTCCCGGAACGATGAAGATGAGATTCGAGCCCACGCTTTTTACTTGGTCGATAATGAGCTGTTCGGCCGAGGCACCGATCGACATCAGGAGGATTACAGAACCGATGCCGATAACGATGCCGAGCATCGTAAGGAACGAGCGGAGTTTGGCGTGCCGCAAGCCGTGGATGGACACATGGACAGCGTCTTGTAGTTTCATTTCAATGTTACGAATTTATGAATTTTTACGAACATACGAATATATACTTTTTGTCATTCTGAGTGGAACGAAGAATCTCTTCTGGATCCCTCGCTTTGATCGGGATGACCCCTTCGTGGTCATTTAAAAAACTCACTCCCGTGGCGGTGTTTTTTTCCGATCACCAGTTCGTCGGATTCGATTTCACCGTCTTTCAACTTGATCAAGCGGTCGGCGAATTCCGCGGTGTAGGTTTCGTGGGTGACGAGAATAATAGTTCGCCCGGTGCCGTGAAGGTCCTCAAGGATTTCCATGATCTGCGCGCCGGATTTCGAATCGAGGTTGCCCGTCGGCTCGTCCGCGAAAATAACATTCGGATCGTTCACGAGCGCGCGAGCGATCGCGACCCGTTGTTTTTGTCCGCCCGAGAGCCGACTTGCCTCGGGCTTTGTGTTGCCGGTCACGATCACTTCGTCGCGTATGTCTCCGCGCGTAACGCGCACGAGGTTCGGTTGAGATTCTCTCGAAAATAATATATATGAAATCCCGCCCAATGTGATGGTAGCAACAACAGCAATCCCCATCTTGATGCTAAAGAACTTGAACGTGCTCATATTTTCCATTATCGTCCTTTTCGGCGACTTTCGCAAACTTTTATTTTCCGGGGAAGTGCACTACAATACGGGGATACATGTCTAAGTACTACAACGCACAGAAAACCAGAAATCTTTTTGATCCGAAAGCGAAACAGCCGTTTACAGTGAGCCGTTCGGGCATCGATCTTTTTGTGCAGTGCCAGCGGTGTTTTTATCTCGATAAGCGTCTTGGTACCGCGCGGCCGCCGGGGTTTCCCTTTAGCTTGAATAGCGCCGTGGACGCGCTTCTTAAAAAAGAATTTGATAGCCATCGCGCCAAAGGTTCTGCGCATCCATTAATGAAAAAATACGGCGTTGACGCGGTGCCCTACGCGCACAAGGAGATTGACGCGTGGCGGGATTCCTTGCGGCGGGGGATACAGTATTTTTACGAGCCGCTCAACATGACGATTCGCGGCGGCGTGGATGACGTGTGGGTGAATTCGAAAAAAGAACTGCATATCGTTGATTACAAGGCGACGTCGAAGAGTGGGGAGGTTTCGCTTGATGCCGAGTGGCAAGACGGCTACAAACGGCAAATGGAAATTTACCAGTGGCTATTCCGCAGGAACGGTTTTAAGGTTTCGGATACCGGTTACTTCGTGTACTGCAATGGCGATGCCGATAAGGAGGCGTTCGACGCGAAGCTCGAATTCGATATAAAACTGATTCCCTATGTGGGAAATGATGATTGGGTAGAGCAGACAGTCCAAAATTTACACGCATGTCTTATGTCGGACGTACTGCCCGAAAAAGGTGCGGACTGCGATTACTGCGCCTATTTCGAGGCGCGATCTACGATAAGTAAAAGTGGGGCTTGAGAAGGCCGGCGTGCGGGAGTATGCTGTGAGGAGCAGGAAGAGCGTTTCATGGAGGTCGCCGTGCGAATGCCAAAGCGTTTCTTCACCGTCCTGCATCTCCTGGTTATCTGCCTTATTTACGCCTCCCCGTTCCTTATTCCGTGGAAATGGATCCTTGTTCTTGCGGTATTGTATTTCGTGCAGATAAAAACGTTGGGAGGGTGCGTCCTCACTAAAATAGAGTTCGGCTCCTACCACGAGAGCGCTTATTGGCATTACTTGAACTGGCTTGGGCTACGGTGCAGGAAAGAAAGCGTAAATATAGTGATTGACTACATCGCGCCGCCCCTTGTTCTGTTTGGCGCAGTTCTCTATCAAACATTCGGCCGCTGCCTGTTCTGCTAAGCGGCCCTTTTAAAAAGTTGTAAAACAATCAAGATGTTCTTTGCCCGAAAACCGGAAACGTTACAGTGGACGTTCCATGCGCGTAATAAAATGCGTTTTTACCGGTTGTCTGAACAGCGCGTGCGACAGGTATTACATGCGCCGAAGCGCGTGGAGGAAGGAGTGGCGCCGAAAACGGTTGCGATGATGCAGCCAGTTTCGCCAACGTATCGATACGTTGGCGAAACTGGCTCGAGCTCATTCGGCAAGCTCAGAGTAAATTCCGCGCAGCGGAGCCGAGGGACCCCGCCCCATTCAGAAAAATCGGGCAAACGCGAAGAGACATGGCGGCAGGAAATTTGGGTGATGGTCCAACAGGCGCAGACAAACGCAGACGGTACGCAGACCGGCGCAGACCGTCAGCGTACGTCAGCGTCTCGTCAGCGTACGTCCGCGATAACGAAAGTTATATCCGCGTGGCGATACCCGGGACGGACAAAACCAAAGAGCGACGCATCGCGCGACGCGATCAAGCAGGCGTATAATGAATTTATGAGTAAAATAAAATAACTCCTATGCTTATCACGAGCCCTTCCTTCAAAGACGGAGAAAATATTCCGAAAAAGTTTACCTGCGATGGTTCGACTTCGCTCACCACAGGTGGTTCGACTTCCCTCGACGTTGCTCGGGATAAATCGCTCACCACAGGCGGCGGTATGAATCCCGAACTCCACATCGAGAACGTGCCGCCCGGCACGCAGGGTCTGGCGCTGATTATGGACGATCCGGACGCCACGCGCGGCGGCACGTTTACGCACTGGCTTGTGTGGAACATCGATCCGGGCACGAAGATCATCAAAGAAGAGAGCGTTCCGCCGGGGGCTGTTGAGGGCGTGAACGACTTCGGAAATATCGGGTACGGCGGTCCGTGCCCGCCTCGCGGGGCGAATCCACACCATTACCAATTTAAACTTTACGCGCTTGATGGTATACTGAAATTAAGCAAGGGTGCGGCAAAAGACGCACTGGGGGCGGAGATTGGGAAACATCTCGTTGCCAAAGCAGAACTCGTGGGATTATATCAACGACAATAATTAAAATTATGGCAAGCGCACCACGACCATTTGAAGGACCGCGACAAAATATTTTTCCTCCCAATATCGTTGAGAAGGGGGAGCGGAAAAAGGGGGAGGTTATTCCATTTCCCCAGCGACAAAAGAGCCGCGAAGAATTATTAAGGGAAGCGCATCAAAAGTTGATCCTATCGCAACAAAAGGAGGAACCAGTGGTTGCTACACCGAGGGCGACAGAAGATTTTGAGGCGTATGCGAAGCGACCAAAAGGCGAGAGTTCGAAACTACCTCACGAGACAGTTGTGATTAACGGTCCATGGTGGGATGCTAACAAAGGAGCACAGCGGGAAACCGTGAAATTTAAGTCGATGCTAAAAACATTTACTGCGGATTATTGGCTCATTGAAAGAAACGGTTCGAAGGTAGACGAGATGGTTCCCGGAACGCTTAAAGAGGTGTGATGATTTTTTTATGAATACTTCACCGCACAGCGTCCGCGCTACGACCATTATTCTTCGATGGGGACTCGCGTTCGTGTTTTTTTACGCGGCCATCGCGGGGCTCGTGCGTCCCGAGGATTGGGTTGTGTTCTTCCCGAAGTTTTTACGGGACATGCTTCCCCAGCAATTTTTACTCACGGGATTTTCTCTTTTTGAAATATTTCTTGCCGCATGGCTTTTCTGGGGGAAAAAACTCGTATGGTCTGCCGCAGTATCGGTTGCGATGCTTGTCGGGATCGTAGTGTTCAATTTTGATCTTATGCCCATCGTATTTCGGGATATCGGGCTTATGTTCGCGGCGCTTGCGCTTCTTGAGCTCGCGCGCGGAAGCAGTGGCAAGGTCGAAGGGTAATATTAAAAAACATATGGCGCGGAAACCAAAAAAACGAGTTCGCCAGGGACCGCATTTTTTCCATGGCGACGATCTTCGGCAAACAGCGCTTGATCGCAAACGACGCTCGAAGACGGAACCGTGGGAGAAAAAGAAGCGGGGTAGATAGTTGGATTACGTTATAAGTTGTTAGTCATGGGTCATAAGTTATTTTATGCACGCCTTGCGCACCCGTTTTAAAAAAGATATTGTCGCGGAGTTTTTGCCTGCCCTGCTTGCTCGCCGAAGCCATGCGAAGGTCGGGAGCTCGTCGAAGGGCCACCGACACAAGTCCAACAAAGTTTTAATTCTTTGTTCCGGCATGCCCTCTGTTCCATCTAAGGGGCCATTGCTCGAGTTTTTAGCAAAGAAAGGGTATTGGGTGTTCTATCCGCGATACCGTGGCACATGGGAAAGTAGCGGTAGTTTTTTACGATATCCGCTCGATAAGGACGTATTAGATATCATAGACGAGATTCCAGGGGGATTTAAAGATGCTTATAGCGGTAAGAAATATCGAATTAAGCATCCCGAGATTTATCTTGTTGGCTCGAGTTTTGGCGGTCCGGCAGCGATTCTCGCTTCACGCGACCAGCGCGTAAAAAAAGCCATTCTTATTTCGGCGATCGTTGATTGGACGGTGCCATCACGCGTGGAACGTTTGAGTTTGGTATGGAAATTCTGGCGGGAAGCATTCGGCGAGGCAATCCGGTTCTCAAAGAAGGATTGGGACAAGCTTGAGGGGGGAAATTTTTATAATCCGGTGCGGCACATTCACGAGATCGATGGTAAAAAACTTTTCTTTATTCATGCGAAAGACGACCGAATTGTGACGTATGGACCGGTCGCGAAGTTCGCAAAGAAAGTGGGCGCGCCCATTCTGTCCCTTAAGACGGGAGGGCATTTTGGATTAGGAATACTCACAAAGCCAGCGATATATAAAAAAATCAGAAAGTTTTTGGCGAGTTGACGTGGAAACTCAAGACCGCTTTGCGGCCTGTTTTATTTTTGCTATAATTACAAACTATGAAACTATCCATAGCAATCGTTGGTCTCCCCAATGTTGGCAAATCAACACTTTTCAAGGCGCTCACGAACCAGAACGTCAACATCGCGAATTATCCGTTCGCGACAATAGATCCGAACGTAGGCGTGGTTCCTGTGCCTGACGAACGGCTCAAGAAGCTTGCGAAATTGAGTAACTCTAAAAAGATCGTTCCGGCGGTCGTGGAGTTCTACGACATCGCGGGACTCGTGAAGGGCGCGAACAAGGGCGAGGGACTCGGGAACCAGTTTCTTTCGCATATCCGCGAATGCCAGGCGATCGTGGTCGTTCTCCGCGTATTCCAGAATGCCGAGATCATTCACGTCGAGAATTCCGTGGATCCCGTGCGCGATCTCGAGATCATCAACACAGAACTCATTTTGAAGGACCTCGAAACGGTGGAGAAGCGGCTCGCGAAGGCGGAAGGGGAAGCCCATTCGGCAAGCTCAGGGCAGGCGCGAACGGGCACACAGCAGGCGACCCTCGATTATGACGCCCTGCAAAAGATCAAGGTTGCGTTCGACGCCGGGAAACCGCTTGCCGCCTTCGCCGCGACCGATGCGTCTTATTCTCATATTCTCGAGAATATGAGAATAAGAGAAATGAATCTTTTAACGGCGAAAAAACAGATCTATCTTCTGAACGGTGCAGAAAGCGATGTGCCCGACGAGTTGAAAAAGAAGATACGCGAATTAGGCGGGGATTATATGGTCGCCGACTTATCGAAAAGCACGGGAATTCCGGAGCTCATAAAAAAGGCCTATGACGTGCTCGGGCTCATGAGTTTTCTTACAACGGGCGAAGAAGAAACGCGGGCGTGGACGATCGAGCGCGGGACGAAGGCGCCTCAAGCGGCGGGCGTTATCCATACTGACTTCGAGAAAAAATTCATTCGCGCGGAAGTCGTGAATTGGCAAAAACTCGTGGAGGCGGCTGCCCATTCGGCAAGCTCAGGACAAGCTCAAGGAGCTTGGAACGCGGCGAAGCAAAAAGGGCAGATACGGCTCGAAGGGAAGGATTATATGATGCAGGAAGGAGACGTTATTGTGGTGCGGCATGGATAGAAATCTGCGGAGTGGATTTTCCATTTTTACTGGCGTATTGTAAAAGGAGCTTCAAGAAGAAGGAGGCGGTAGGATGACCATCACATTGACCGATGCGGCGAAAAAGCAGCTTCGTGAGATGTTTGTGGGGGCCGACCCGAAACCGATTGGGATCCGCTTTGCGGTGATCGGTGGCGGTTGTTCCGGCTTCAGCTATCATATGGCGTGGTGGAATCCAGACAACACCCTGGCGCAACACCTGCAGGGCAGAGACCACGCATATGACCTTGACGGCAATGAACTGGACTATGCAACAAAGGCGCGCGTCGTACCGAACGTTCCGGAAGAGCTCAAAATGTTCGTCGACGATATGAGCGCAATGTACCTCACGGGCACCACGGTTGATTATCAGGAAACGCTCCAGGGTTCGGGATTTGTGTTCAATAACCCCAATGTGAAGTCCCAATGCGGTTGCGGAAGTTCGTTTTCGGTGTAAGCATCGCTCCTCTTCGGTTCTGAGAAACCGAGAAGGGGCGATTTTTATTCATAGAGCGAGAATACCCCGTCGGTAAGGACGGGGATGAGAGCTGGGTCGAGCGCTATGTCGCGTCATAGCGCTCGACGAGCAAGGATCGGCAGTTGAGATACCCCACCTGTTGGGGTGGGGTATCTTCATTTGGGCGAAAACTCATGAATTTGGTATACTCAAAAACAGTGAATTTTTGAGGGTGGGTAAGGAGGCGTGCATGGATATGCGGTTCCTGCGGACCCCGCGGTTCAAGGGGGAGCCGCCGTGGCTCAAGAAAGCGTTGGGTGCGGTCGTTATGCTGTGGCTTGTCGCGGCGTTCCTGCCAGCACTCTTCTTTGATCTTTCTGCGGCGATCATCCTTGCTATCGTTTTCTGCGTAGTAGTTGGGTTGTTGTACCTCGCCATTCGTCTTTACTGTATCGTCTGCGATGAAGCCATTGAAAAAGCGCCCAAAATTGCAAAGAAGGGGATAGATGTCGGCGCAAAAACGGTTCGGAGCGGGTATAAAGCATGCCAAAAAGGCGTGAGGAGGGGGATCAAGATCGCTCACCGGTAACGTTATGTTCGCCGCCGATTTTTTCGGCGGTTTTTATTATGAACGGTGCTCAAGCGCGCCGCCTAATGTCTCATCGTCCGCGAATTCGATTTCGCCGCCAGTCGGAAGCCCCCGACCCAGGCGGCTTATTTTTTTGGCGAGTGGGGCAAGCTCCTTCGTGAGGAGCGAGGCATGAAAATCGCCCACCGAGGTGGGATTAAACGCGAGGATAATTTCGTCAGCTTTTCCGCCCAATCCGGCAGCTGCCGGACCTTTCTGGATAAAACTTTTCAAGTTTTGAAGACGCAGTTTTTGCCAGTCCTCGAGAACGCCCGTTTTGGGGATGGGTCCGAGAATGAGGTAGCGGCCCGTGAAGTGCCCGGTATTTTCAAGCGAGAGGAGGTCGGTTTCTTTTTCGACGATCGCGATAACACTTTGCTTGCGCGCCGTACTTTTACAAATATCGCAAAGATTTTCCTTATTTTGGTGCACAAAAAAACACCGTTCGCAGATTTTTATCTGCCGCAGGTCGTCAATATTCTTCGCCAGGCCTCGTATCGCTTCCTGTCCCTGGTTCACTAAATAAAACGCGAGCCGCGTCGCCTGGCGCGGTCCGATCGAAGGAAGTTCCGCGAGTTCGCGGGAAAGCTTGCGGATGGCCTCCGGTAGCTTAGTCATGGATGAGAAGCGGATTGTTGCGGATTGACCTCGGTAGAAGCGGATGAACGCGGATCACTTTCCGCGCGTATCCGCCTCTACACATTTTCTACCTCCGCGTTTATCCGCATCTATTATAACACTCCCACCTCTTGGCTCGCATATCGTGAATCGATATTCTTGAAGGTTACACGCTCGGCATCAAAGGCAAGGTCAATTTCTCCGATGGGCCCGTTGCGGTGTTTCGCGATAAGGATTTGAGTAGAGTTTTCGGTAGCCGTATTCGGATCGTTTTGGTCTTTATCTTTGCGGTAGATGAACATCACGACATCAGCGTCCTGTTCAATAGAGCCCGAGTCGCGAAGATCCGAGAGGCGGGGAATCTTGTGGTCGCGTTGTTCGACGCCCCGCGAAAGCTGGGAAACGGCAAGGAGTGGCACTTTCAATTCTCGAGAGAGGGCTTTGAGGTTGCGAGAGATCTCGGTCACTTGCTGGACCATATTGTCCGAATTGGTGCGCGGACGGATGAGTTGGAGGTAGTCCACGATAAGGAGGTCGAGCCCGTGTTCCACTTGGAGCCGCCGCGCCATGGAGCGCATCTGCATGATATTGAGCGAAGGTGTGTCGTCGATGAAGAGCTTCGCGGTCGAGAGCCGGTCGAGCGCGCCCTGTATCATTTCGAATTCCGTGTCGTCCTGGATGCGCCCCGTAAGGATGTGCCATAAAGGCACCTGGGACTCCGCCGAGATAATACGGTCAATGACCTGCTCACGCGCCATCTCGAGCGAAAAAATGCCCACGCTGTGTCCTGCTTTCGCCGCGTTCCGGGCGATGTCGAGAGCGAACGCGGTTTTGCCGGACGACGGCCGAGCGCCCAATACCACGAAGTCGGATTTCTGAAGACCGGAGAGTTTATTGTCGAGCGCGCGAAAACCCGTGGGAATGCCGCGGAGTTTTGCTCCGCCGCTGTGGAGTTTATCGATGCGTTCATACGCGTTCTTCAGTTCGTCCTTGAGCGGGGAAAAATTTGTAGGGAGGGATTTCTGTGAAATAGAGAGGATCTTTTGTTCAATGTCGTCGAGTAAGTCCTCGATTTCTTGCGACGGGCCGAATACGCCTTCCGTGATCTCGGTCGAGGCGACGATGAGGTCGCGGAGCACTTTTTTCTCTTTTACCGATTTCGCGTAATCGGCGACATGCGAAGCGGTCGCTACTTGGTTCGTGAGGTCCGCGAGGTAGCTTGAACCGCCGATTTCCTTTAAGACGTCGTTTTCCTTGAGCCGGCTCGTGAGCGTGAGGAGGTCGATTGGTTGGCGCTTTTCGTAGAGCTCGAGCATCGTTTCATATATCTTTTCGTTCGCGGGAGAATAAAAATCTTTTGATACCAAAACATCCGCCACGCGGAAGATCGCGTTCTTATCTATTAAAATACTCCCCAAGACCGCCTGTTCGGCTTCTAGGTTTTGTGGAGGGATTTTAAGCTGGGATTTTTTGGACATAGGAACGAAAATTCTAAATCCTAATCTCTAATTTCTAAACAATCTCAAAATTCTAAACTCTAAAATCGAAAATCTGTTTAGTATTTAGGGTTTAGTGTTTAGGATTTGGGCCATAGGAATGGCCCAATGGGCGTATCCTCAATTATGAATCCTAACGCATCCGCCTCCTTTCTCAAGGCGTCGGACTGGATAAACTGTTGACTGGCTCTGGACGTTTCCCGGCGTTTTACGAGCAGGGAGACATTTCGGGGAATTTTTGGCGATTTGAGCGATAGCCCCAGCATTTTAAGGGTTGATTCGACGAATCCCGCGAGTGTTTTCGCCCCGTTTGGGTCGAGCTGCCATATTTTCTCTTGAAATTCGAGCATAAGCTCGAAGATGTGCGAGATAGCGAGCGGGGTATTGAAGTCATCGTCCATCGCGGCATGAAGCTTCTTTTCCGTAATCGCGATGCTTGACGTGGGGTCGTAACGTCTGCGTACGTCCGCGTTTGGTCCACGTAGGTCTGCGATTTGCCGCTGTGCGGCAAATGAGAGTTTCTCGATAAACTGGTGTATTCGCTCAAGCGACGCGCGGGATTGCGCGACGAGCTCCGGCGTATAATCCATGGGGGAACGGTAGTGGTGGGCGAGCACCATCCATCTAAATATTTCAGGGGGGCTGTCTTGGAGGAAATCCTCAATGGTCACGAAATTCCCCAAACTCTTCGACATCTTTTTACCCCCGACGAAAAGGAATCCGGCATGCATCCAAATTTTTACGAAGGGTTTTAGGCCGGACGCGGATTCCTGTTGGGCGATCTCCGCTTCGTGGTGGGGGAATTTGAGGTCGAGGGCGCCGCCGTGGATTTCGTATTGCGGCCCGAAGAATTTTTCGGTTATCGCAGTGTCCTCAATGTGCCACCCGGGTTTTCCGAAGCCGAGTTCTGATTTCCAACCGGGTTCGGCCATTCGCATGGGCGCGTTCGCATTGCCGGAGCCCGCGGGCGGAGGCGCGCTATTCGCATGCGAGAGTTTCCACAAACAGAAGTCGCCCCGATTTCTTTTTTTACTGCTCGCGTCGATGCGGCTTGTCGCGTCTTCCGCCTGCTCTATGGTGCGCCCCGCAAGTTTCCCGTATTCGGGAAATGTTTTGAGGTCAAAGTAATATCCGTCGCCTTCAATGAGATAGGCGTGTTTTTTTTCGATGAGGCGTTTCACCTGTGTCACGATTTGTGGAATAAAGTCCGTTGCGCGAGCGTACTTATCGACACTCGTAATACCGAGCCGTTTCATATCGCCCTTGAATATCTTCTCGTAGCGGCGGCTTATGGTTTTCCAGTCAGTATTTTCTTCTTTCGCTCGGTTAATGATCTTGTCGTCAATATCCGTGATGTTTTGGAGATAAAAAAGCTTCACGCCGCGGCTACGGAGATATCGCGCGAAAATGTCGAACACCATAAACGTGCGAGCGTTTCCGATGTGGGGGTAGTCGTACACCGTGGGGCCACACACAAAAAGCCGGATATCCTTCGCTTTCGGATCTGGCCTTGGCAATTCTTCTTTCTTGAGCGTGAGGGAGTTGTAGAGATACATAGGAGGGAACAGCGCTTATGCGTTTGATTATAGCAGGCGCGCTGTTGGAATAGAAATAAAAAAATGGAGCCCGCCAGACATTGAAAAAATGTCCGACGGGCCCCTGGTTGGCGTCTCCAAAAAATGGGGGATTACGCCTTCACGGCCTGGAAAACGCCGCTCTCGATTCGGAGTTGGTTCGTGGGGTTCAGTGGAATCTTTTCGGCGCCCAAGCGGTTTCCGTGTTCGTCTTTCTGCCAAACCATTACGAGTCGGCCGTCCGGACCGCGATACGGCGTGCGGCTCATGAGGTTGATGCTCAAAACCTCTTGCCCCGGAACTTCCTTGCCGTCCCGGAAGAATCGGTTTCGGTGGGCGAATGCGCCCCACATGGCGTTGTAGCAGAGCCCTCGAAACTCGAGGAGTAAACCAGCCCGTTTCACCAAAAACTCCTCGGCGAGCGGGTCCGCGTATTCGTGCCGCGCGAACACATACCGCACGATGTGATAAGCGTTCCGCCCTTCATCGCCACGCTGTTCATGGAACGCGTCGACCAGCTCGTATCCGGCCAACGTGAGTTCGAGAGGGATTTCCGCGACAGAACAGTTCTTGGTCAACGGCAGGATTTGCGTGCCGGGAGTGGGACCGTTCGATGGATAGGTCGGTGCATCCGCTTTTTTCCTCGGAAGATACCTCACCATCCGAGAAACCAAGCTCAAGTGCGCAAGCCGAAACTGCAGGGTTACCAACTGCGTCGTACTATTCAAGACCACGGTGATCTCCTTTTCCGGAGCCGGTGGCTCCCCATCAAAATCACTTCTCAAAGAACCTGGAAACTATTAGATTATAGCATGTGCACAATATAAATGTCAAGCATCGGATTTTGCCCCCGAAATTGCTTGCGAAAATGGAGTTTGGGGGAAAGATAAAAAACCGCCGGAACGGGACGAACCGCGGTTCCGAAAAGAGAAAAACCGGAGTTCGTTGGCACTCTTGACGTTCGATTGCCAATTGAACTATAATAAGCAAAACATGATAGACGCTCGATCAGCTCAAATACTGGAGGCAGTTATCGAAGAGTTTATTAACGCTGGGGAGCCGGTGAGTTCGAGCCACCTCTACAAGCGGCATAATTTTGGCATCAAGCCGGCGATGATTCGGCTTGAGCTTGAGAATCTTTCGGACGAAGGATTTTTGGAGCAGCCCCACCATTCGGCGGGGCGGGTGCCGACGGATAAAGGCTACGAGTTTTTTGCCGAACGAGTACTTGAAGCTGAGATGGCGCGGCACGCAAATAACGTACACCGGATATTCCGGAATATGCTTACGCACCGAGCGTTGCCCGAGCTGGTTGGAGAATTGTCCGAAGAGCTCGGTCTTTTGAGCGTAGGGCGCGACCGGAAGTCGCTTTATAAAGAAGGGCTTGATACCTTGGTGGAAAATCTTAATTGGACGAGCGACGAGGAGATACGGTCCGTTATCAAGGACTTTGTGGAAATTGACGCGCGGCTCGCGCGGGTTGCCGAAAAGATATCTCCGAAGGACGATCCGAAAGTTTTTGTCGGGAAGAAGAGCCCTGTTACCAAGAGCGAGAATCTTACCGTTGTGATGCGAACGTGCGATTCGGACGAAGGCCGCGTTCTGCTCCTCGCGATTGGCCCGAAACGGATGGACTACCGGAAAACTCTGGAGGTTTTCCGTAACCTTTGAACAGGTTTTAGGTGTTAGTTGTTAGGTTGTAGCAACAAACAACCCGAAGGGCGACTAAAAACTAAAACCTAAAAACTAAAAATGGACGAAAACAACAAAACTCAAAACAGTGAGAACGACCTCGCGGAAAAGCTCGCCGCGGCGGAGAAACAGCGCGATGAGTATCTGGCCGGGTGGCAGCGGGCGAAAGCGGACTTTATCAACTACCGAAAAGAGGAGATGCAGCACCTCGAGGACGTTGCGCGGTACGGGGGCGAGGAGATCATCAAGGACTTCATCGGCGTGCTCGACAGTTTCGATTTAGGGCTTCGCGCCATGGAGAAAGCCGGACCGGTGGAGAAGGGCGTGTATATGATACGGGCGCAAATCGAAGATATTTTAAGGCGAAGGGGCGTGGAACGGATAACGATGAAAGTGGGGGATGAGTTCGATCCATCAGTTGCCGAAGCGATTGCCATAATCGAATCGGATAAGCCGTCCGGAACCGTTCTTGAAGAAATCGAGCCGGGATACAAGCTTCATGATAAAATCATCAGACCGGCACGCGTCAAAGTCGCAAAAGGTTGACGCGCAAATCATAAGCACTAAATCCTAAATTCTAAACTGACTGCTTCGCAGTCATCCCGAACGCAGTGAGGGAACCCGAGTTCCTTCGCTTCGCTCAGGATAACAAAACCTTCAGGTTTTGTCAGTTTAGAAATTAGATATTAGAATTTAGAAATTAAACAAATATCATGCCAAAAATAATTGGAATTGACTTGGGAACAACGAACTCGGCCGTTGCCGTCATGCAGGGCGGTGAGCCACAGATCTTGGAGAACGCGGAGGGAAATCGCACGACGCCCTCGATCGTCGCAATGTCGAAATCAAATGAGCGGCTTGTGGGGCTCCTTGCAAAACGCCAATCCGTTACGAACCCGAAGAACACGATTTTTTCGGTGAAGCGCCTCGTAGGCCGGAAGTTTAGCGATTCAGAGGTTCAGCGTGACAAAGCATGGCTTCCCTACGAGCTCCGCGCGAGCGGCACGGGCGGCGTTGAGGTAAAAATTGGGGACGCGTGGCATTCGCCCGAGACCGTTTCCTCGTTCATTCTCGCGAAACTCAAGGCGGATGCCGAAGCGAAACTCGGCGAGAAAGTGGAGGAGGCCGTGATTACGGTGCCGGCGTATTTTGACGACTCTCAACGGCAGGCCACAAAGAACGCGGGTGAGATCGCGGGGTTGAAGGTGAGCCGCCTTGTGAACGAGCCCACGGCCGCGGCTTTGGCGTATGGCTTGAACAAGATGAAGAACGAGAAGATTGTGGTCTACGACTTCGGTGGCGGCACCTTCGACATTTCAGTGCTCGAAGTAGGGGACGACACGGTGGAGGTGAAGTCAACCGGTGGCGATACGCACCTTGGTGGCGACGATTTCGATAAGAAAATCCAGGAACATTTAGTTGCGGAATATAAGAAACAGGAGGGAATTGATATTTCGAAAGACCCGCTCGCGCTCCAGCGCCTCAAGGAGGGAGCGGAACGGGCGAAGCACGAACTTTCAACGGCTGTCGAAACCGAAATCAATTTGCCGTACATCTCGTCCGACGCATCCGGCCCAAAACATTTCCTCATGAAAATGACGCGCGCGAAACTCGAAGACCTGGTGCGGGAGTACGTTGATCTTTCGATAAAGCTCACGCGCGAAACGGTAACCGCCGCGGCTCCGAAGGGCGCGGGGTTCAAGCTTTCGGATATCAACGAAATAATTTTGGTCGGCGGCCAGACACGCATGCCCGCTATCCAAGACGCGGTGAAAACGCTTTTCGGGAAAGAACCGCACAAAGGCATCAATCCGGACGAAGTGGTAGCCGTCGGCGCGGCGGTGCAGGCGGGAATCTTACAGGGCGACGTAAAAGATATTTTGCTTTTGGATGTAACACCACTTTCGCTTTCTATTGAAACGCTCGGCGGCGTGGCAACCCCGATGATACCGAAGAACACCACGGTGCCGACCGCGAAAACCCAGATTTTTTCGACGGCGGCGGACAACCAAACATCCGTGGAAGTGCACGTCCTCCAGGGCGAACGCCCGATGGCCGCTGACAATAAAACTTTGGCGCTGTTCCGCCTCGACGGCATTCCGCCTTCGCCGCGCGGCGTTCCGCAAGTCGAGGTTTCGTTCGATATCGACGCGAACGGGATTTTGAACGTTTCGGCAAAGGACAAGGCGAGCGGAAAATCGCAGTCGGTGAAGATCGAGGCGTCCACGAACCTTTCAAAAGACGAGATCGAAAAACTGAAAAAGGACGCGGCGGAGCATGCTTCGGAGGACGCGAAGAAAAAGGAGTTGGTTGAGGTGCGGAACCAGGCGGATACGCTTGTGTATACCGCGGAGAAGGCGTTGCGCGACGCAGGCGATAAGGTCCCCGCGGAAGTCAAAGACCCCATTACCGCGAAGATCGAGGTCTTGAAGAAGGCGAAAGAAGGGGACAACGCGGACGTCCTGAAGTCCGCTCTTGCCGACCTCTCCGCCGAGATACAAAAGATAGGGCAGGCGATGTATAATAAAAAGGAAGGTGGTACAGAGCAGGGTGGAGGTGAAAGTCAGAGTGGCGGCGAAGAACCGAAGCCGGCGCAATAAAAAAGATGGATCCCGTGAGAAGCCACGATCGCCTCGTATATAACTTCTCGACATACTACACAGATGGAAAGAATCAGGCGGAAAGTCAAAAAGCACCATATCCTGTCAACTTTTGCGCTCGGGGCGGTTGCGTTAGCGGCGTTCAACTTCACTCGCGCGCCGCTTTTTAATTCCCTCGACCGTTTCGTCCTCTTCGCGTCAGACAATATCCAACTTGCTCACGAGGTACAGGTCTCAAGCGGCGACTTCGGCTCGAATAAAACGATAGACATTCAAAAAGACGCCATAATAAATGGCAGTTTTTTTGCCGATACGATCGTGATAGGTAAAAGTACCCAGGTGAATGGCAATGTCGCCGCGAATCGCCTCAAGCTTTCCGCCTCCTCCACAATCTTCGGCTCGACGTCGTCCTCTGTTTCGCTCCCCATCGCCAATCTTCCTCAAGTTCCCGCGTTCACGGTGGGCACGCAGGACTTCACCTTCACGGGAGCAACCGGCACACTTCCCGCGGGAAGCTACCGCACCATCACCATTGCCCCATCGAGTACGCTCACGCTTTCGGGCGGCATCTACCGTCTTCGCGCACTCGACCTCAAAGACAACGCCACCCTCATTTTCAATGCGCCGACCACCCTCAACATCCAGTTCAAGCTCAAAGGGAAAGATAACATATCAATTCTTCCGGGATTGAACCTGAAGCCCGACGATCTGAAAATTAACTATCTTGGCATGAGGCCCAAGAACGACAAAACTACGGAAGACGACGATGGCGAGATCGCATCCCTGCTGGACCAGCAAGAAACGAAAGACCTGAAAGCCGGGAAGATCGGCAGGCCCATCGTCTTCGGTAAGGACGCGTTCCTCAATTTCAAACTCCTTGCGCCGAGGGCGAACGTTCATCTCAAAGACAACACGACGCTTCGAGGACGGGTACTCGCGAAGAAGATCGAGGTGGGGAGAGATTCGATTTTGAGCCGGGAAGATTTCTTTTCTAAGGAAAGCGACCTAGCGCAGGTAGTAGAAGATCAAAATGGGGCAAAATTTGTTATAAACGAAGTAATAGTTCTTTTTGAAGATGGGACAACCCTTAACGATTTTATATTTGTTGCGAACTCTTTTGGGGCGCGCCCAACGGGTTTTTTGTCAACTTTATTGATGGGCAAACTTGAAGTATCAGCGGCATCGATTGAGGAATTGGACATTATTATAAATCAGATAAGAAATTCCGAGATCCCGACAATAAAAGATGCCTTTTCTAATGTTATAGTGCTATAAATTATGCCCTCCACGACAAAAGAAAAAATAAGCATCCCGAGATTGTATTTTCTATTCACGACTGGCTTTGTAATCGCAGACTTAACTTTTTTATTTCTTGACAGTTTTTATGATAGTTATAGTGGTCATCAGAGCTTTGGTCTTCTTGTGCTTTTATCTATTGTTATCGGCGGCATTCTCTTTATTATCTATCGCAATAGCGAGGAAAGAAAGTGGATAACGAGGGCATTCATTCTCGGTATTGTATGGTTTTTTACAGCCGGGGGCGTGTTGGCCCAAGTTATTCTTTTCACAGAAGATTCTCGTAATCTTGAACAAGCAGACACCTTTTCATTCAAAGCATATTCAACAACAAAAATCGACAATACTTGGGACTTATTAAATAATTTAAACCCAGCGCCGACTTTTAACGCTGTTAAAGTCGGAATTATTGATTCCGGAGTTGATCTTTTAAATGGCAGACACCCCGAGTTTCAAGGAGTGGACCTGGTGGGATTGACGACAAGCGTATTCAGGGACGGTGATGACGAGGGTCACGGCACTCAAGTAGCGGGAATTATCGGGGCAAATAATAATTCCTTTCCCAACCCAAATCAGTACGAATTTCCGCAAATGAACGGCGTTGTAAGCGGAATACATGATTTGGACTACACGCTGGAGCTCGCCAAGAAACCCCTCATCGCTCTACCATTTTTTGGCTTGTCGGAAGATGTGGAGGTATTAAGAAGTAGAGGGATAGAAATTATCAACATGAGTTTCGGTGGTGCCATACCTGTCGGATCGAGAATACTAGAGGCACTTCTGCCAGGATTTTCTAGGATATTTGAGAATAATTCTAGCACTCTTTTTGTGGTGCCAGCGGGTCAAACTGAATTATTTGGTCTTGTTTCCGGCGTTGATGCTGAATTGGCGATACCAGGAAATTTTGGTGACAATTTTGATAATGTTATTACTGTTGGTGCGACGGATATCACACCCTCTTTAGAGGACACTAGGATAAGTTTTAGCAACTTTGGTGATGCGGTGAATATCTCAGCGCCGGGTGTGGCGGTATATAGTCCCGCACCACGTGGTCAAGGAAACTTTCCTTCGAGCATTTTAAATTACGATCAGTTCTTCTCCGGCACCTCCGCTTCCGCTCCCCTCGTGACCGGCGTCGCCGCCATCCTCAAATCCGTTTGGCCGACCTCAACACCCGCCCAGATAAAAAATATTCTTACCTCAACTGCCGATCCGCTTTTTGCTCCAATGGGAAGCGATGAAGCGGGAAAATCGCTTGGTTCCGGCTGTTCCGGCACTCCTCCACCCGGCCAAGTTCTCCGCGGTTGCCGCCTCAACGCCCTCCGCGCCGTCCAGTCGTTATTCGGCCCCCCGCCGCTCGCCTGGACAACCTGCGCATCCGGCGAGGGACGGTGCGGAGAGCCACCTGAAGCGTCTATTGAGGGGAATACCATTACCATGGGAGAATTGAATGACACGGAAAGCGGCTTCCAGAACAGTTCCGTGCACGGCGCGGCAGCCCTTCTTCCCCCGGCTTCAGCATATGCCGTTACGGTCAGGTACAACCTGTGCACCTGGGATTCTTACAATCCTGACGGCACCCCGAGTCCCGGCGGAACCGGATTCTGGGATTCGTTCAGCGTCAGCGTTTCGCAGGACGCGCCGTATTGGCAGAAACCGACCGCTGACCCGGTTACCGATGCCATGCTTGGATTGCCCGGAGCATTGGGGTTCGGTCCCGTAGGCGGGCTCGGCTTTGGTGATGGTATACGGGAAGGCGCCGGAGCAGGGGGCGGCCCGGGTTCCTGTCAAGCGGCCGGGGGCACTCCCGTAACCGAAACCCTGGTCATGCCCGGTAACCCCTCACACAACAACTACTTGAACGTCGTGCTGGACACTGCCACTCTTCCTTTCTCCAACCACGCCTATCCTTCCTGGGGCGTTGTTGATATCATGTCTCTTGTACCCACGCCGTAATGGCGCACCCTGGAGCAACCATGGACAAAACACTATACATAAAAATAAATTTTACAGGTCGCTTGATCGCGATCTGCTTCTAACGGGATGGAGGGAAAGATACCGAGCCAAAACCTGATCAGGCAAATTAATCCCGAAGCCCCGAAGGTGGACCCGGGACTCTATAGGGCGCTCACCGTGGACGCGCTTGGCGTGCTTGCGGCTCTTGGCGTTGGATATGTGTACCAGGGATTTTTGGGCGGTTCGTTCGGCATCGCGATACTGCTCGGCGCCGTCGGCCTCTATGGCACGTTCACGGCGCTTCAAGCATTTTTGAACAAAGGTGTCAGCCACCGGCTCCTCGTACTCCTTCTCGAGGTCGTCGCCCTCCTCGCACTTTTTTACAAAACGGATATTCGGCTCCTCGGCGCGGGCGCAGTCGTTCTCTTCGCCCTTCTTGCGTGGGGGGACGTGAACGGGCGGCGCACGCTCGACAACGGGCTCCGGATACATTTTTTTAAAGTTGCGTTTCCCGTGCTCAAGAAATTTGTGACCGCGATGGCGATCGTCCTGGTACTTCTCTACGTTCCGCAGTGGGATCAGAACCGACTCTTTATTTCCGAAAACAGTTTTCAGGTGTTCTACGACTGGGCGTCAGGACTCGTCAATAAGATTTATCCGACGGTGAACGTAACTTCGTCATTCGGGAATTTGGTTGAAAGCGTCGCGCGGCTCCAACTGCAGGACGATGCCACGTTCAAGGCATTACCGCCCGCCTCCCAGGGCGCGGCGCTCAAACAGGTAGCCGACGAACTTACGAAGGCGCTCGGTGAATGGATGGGGATCACGATCTCGGCAACCGACTTGACGAGCGGCGTTATGTATAAATTCATCACGGGCAAGATCGCGGGATTACGGACGGATCTCGGAAACTGGTTTCTCTTCGCGTGGGGAGTGATCCTCTTTTTCGTCGTACGCGGATTCGGGCTGCCGTTCTATCTCGTGATCAGCGTTTTCGTGTTTATCGTATACCAAATATTACTTGCTTCGGGCTTTATCCATATCACCGGCGAGTCAAGAACGCACGAAGCGATATCGTATTAATCGTAGATGCGGATAAACGCGGAAATGATGGGCAGTAGAGGCGGATATGCGCGGAAAACGATTCGCGTCCATCCGCTTCTATGGGAGGAATCCGTGAAGATCCGCTTCTAATTAACAACATGAAGAACTACTATAAAATCTTAGGCATCGAAAAAAGCGCCACGGACGATGAGGTAAAAAAGGCGTACCGGCGGCTTGCGCACCAGCACCACCCCGACAAAACGGGAGGCGACGAAGAGAAATTCAAGGAGATCAACGAGGCGTACCAGGTGCTCTCGGACGGGCAGAAGCGCGCGCAGTACGATCGCTTCGGTACGGCTGACTCTATGGGCGGTGGTTTCGGCGGTCAGCAATGGGGCGGATTTCAGGGCGGCATTCCTCCGAACCGGGGAGACGGATTCGGTTTTAATGTGGATCCGCATAATATGGGGGATTTGGGCGACATATTCGAGACGTTTTTTGAGGGGTTAGGAGTGAAGCCACGCCGGAGAACGTACGAGCGCGGTTCGGATCTCGAACTCGTCGAAGAAATTTCGCTCGAAGAAGCGTTTCGTGGTGTTACGAAGCATTTAAAGATCGAAACATTCGTGCGGTGTGAAACATGCAAGGGGCAAGGCGTTGAAGCGAAGGCGGGATTTTCGACGTGCGCCGCGTGCAATGGCCAGGGAGAAATCAAAGAGAACCGAAGAACTTTTTTCGGAAGTTTCTCGCAAGTACGCGCGTGTGAGAAGTGCCGCGGCACGGGCCAGGTGCCGAACAAGGCGTGCGCCGCGTGCAAGGGCGCTGGCCGCGTTACTTCGAAGCGCGAAGTAAGCGTGGAAATTTTGCCGGGCATCGAGGACGGCCAGCTTATCAAAATTAAGAACGCGGGCGAGGCAGGAGAGCGGGGAACGGCGGCGGGAGACCTTTACGTGCGCATCAAGGTTCGGCCGCATTCACATTTCGAACGGCACGGCGCGGATTTGATGGTGCGGAACGAACTGAATATCGTAGACCTCTTGCTCGGCAAAAAGATCGAAGTGCCGACAATAAGCGGCGGGAAAATAAACGTGGAAATCCCCGCGCATTTCAACTTGAAAGACAATTTGCGCATTGGGGGCGAGGGCATGCCGCGATTCGGCTCGTATGGCCGCGGCGATCTGCTTGTGAATTTCATTGTGAAGGCCCCGAAGAAATTGAGCGGAAAGGCGAAGAAGATGTTGGAGGAACTCGAGCGGACTAACGACTAACGACTAACGACTAACAGCACGCCATAAAGGCGCCGAACTTTCCCACGAATAGATATGAATATCAAAATAGTTGAGGATACAATATCTCTCCAGGAGCTTCGAGAAATCGCCGAGGAGTTTTATACTACCATGGTAAAGGGCGTTGTAGATATTGAAAAAAAAATTGTCGCTTTTGGCGGAGAATACCACGCGGATGCCAACGCGGTTATGATAGAGAATGGGTCGCTCCAAAGCGATGTATGGGGATTTAACGTATATTTTGACCGGCCGCGAGAATCTCGGATTGAGTATGTTTCTCTTATCAACATCAGACCGCAAGCCGGTAGTACGGAGATGGAAGTACAAAACAAAGATGTCCGCAATGCCATGGAGGCAATAATAAATTCAACAATAGAATGAATACCGAAAGAACATCCTTGTTTTTAATGGCAAACTTGGGCGCGGAAGTGTCGAGAATCATTTCCTTGCAAGAACAACACGAGGTCGTCCTTGCGAAAGAGGCCCTCTCAAGAGCGCATAAAATAATAATAGAAATCAAAACATTGCCCGACATGAAAACACGCCTTCAAGAAATGAACGCGCTCTCCGATGTCATCGACAATATTTTGGAACCTCAACCGACTTTACATATTTCCACACAACATATTAAGTCCTACTTTGTGCCTTTTGTTGTGCGCTTGATGGCGGGCTGAATAAGGGTTTGCCAAAAAGTGCGGCTATAAGCCGCGCAAGGGGATGCTTCTGTTTTCGAGGAGGTTTAGGAAAGTTTGATATTGGTGTTCTGCTCTGAACGAGCAGGCGACGGGGCGGTTCAGTCGTTCCGCTCAAAATGGGTTCGTGCAAAGATTAGAATTGAGCACCACAGTAGGAATCGAATCCTTCGATCTTGCTCAGGACGGGCTCTGCGACCGGACTCCTTACAACCAGCAGTGAGGTGAAAATAAATAAACCACTTTCTTCAGACACTTTGTGCGCCCAGTAGGAATCGAACCTACGACCGTCTCCTTAAAAGGGAGCTGCTCTACCGACTGAGCTATGGGCGCACAAAATGTCCGAGTTTATTTATTTTCGACGAACGAACTGGTTGATGAAACCCTGTTTCATTAAAGGGAGCTGCGACATTTACCCCGTATAATCGCGAAGCGATTTGTTCGGGGCCGACCGATCCACGGGCGCAACTTTCGAATTTAATAATACCGGAATTTTTTAAGAAAATCAATGTGCGGTCAATGAAAAGACCCAGCTTCCTGGGTCTTGCGATGTTTACTCTCCTCCGCAGAAAGCCACGGACGTAAGGCCGTGGAGCTTCACTTTTTTGCATCGAGCAGTTCTCGCATCCTTTGGATCCTTTGTCGGATTTGGACCTGGGCATCGGGAGTGGAGAAAACTTCTTCCCGTGAGAGCCGCAGGAGAGTTGTGAGCATGGTGCGTGGGTTGATACCCAGCGCTCGCAAGGTATCGACCGCAAACCTGTCCGCGAGATATTCGGATTCAATGCTCCCTGGCCGGTAGTATCCGTAATAGGCGACATGCCCCACTTCGTGCGCAAGTACGCCAAGAAGTTCATCGCGACTCGCCGAACGCTTGAACTTTTGCGTTACGTAAATATCGCAGTCGTAGTACGTTCCGTCGTTCCGCTCCGTGCACCCGTACAGTTCTGCAGTTTGCACGCTCGCGCCGGTGAGCGACGTATCCACAAATCCATGGAGCACGTATTTCCACTCGACCGGCATGCTTGCCGCGGTCCGTATGCGTTCGAGATCCTGCTCGCAGCACGGCACGGCATTGACCCACTCCAGGGGTTGGGGTTGTCTCGCTTGAAACTCTGCGTGCGCATATCGGACCATACCCGTGGATGCCGCCGCGCACAGGGCAACGAGCAGCAAGGTTCTTTTCACCGTCATATTCCGACCTCGTTTTCGAGTTATAAACTCCCCGCATTATAAAACTGCAAGGTCAGAAAGTCAATTTTTTCGGCCAAAATCAGGGTATTGACATTCTAGTAAAAGATATGCTATAATTTTCCTTTCTTGCACATGAGTCAAAAGCGTCATAGTATTTGGAACAACTTGACCCTATAAATATGATAAAAAAACAAGCGCTTCTCACGGTTGCGCATTCGCGTCGGTACGCTCAGTACTCCCTCGCTCTTCGCTCGGTCGCATTCGGCACATTAACCATTGCGGGACTCATTGTCGCGGGTTTTAATGTTGCGCACGCAACAGAAACTTCAGGTCAGTGTCAGCTTACTATTGCGAAAACAGCAGATAAGACCTCGGTGGTGCCCGGGGACGTTGTGACGTACACGATCCAGTTCCAGAACACCGGCTCGGCGAACTGCACGGGCGGGGGAGTGAAAGTGACGGATGTGCTTGATCCATTACTCATCTTCATCTCTTCGAGCGAAACGCATGCGTCGAACGTGACGGCGGGATATGGGAGCGACCCGCTTTATAAGAGTTCGACGCGGACTTTGAGTTGGAATGCCGACGTGTTGACGCCCGGAGAAAGCGGTTCGGTTGTCTTTTCGGCGATGGTGGGGCAAACATTCGTATGTACGACGACGGTTCCGAACAAAGCGAAGATATGGGCAGACCAAGTTTCGTCCGGAGTTTTTTCAAACACGGTGAATCTATCGGCGACCGGCCCTTGCACGCCACCTCCCCCGCCACCGCCGCAAACGGGCTGTATTGAAGTGCTCAAAGAAACCTACAACACGCTCGGTCAGGTAAAACTCCCCGTCGCGCAGTTTACGTTCAAGCTTGACAATAGCTCGGTCATCGCACAGAACGATGCTTCGGGATACGCGAAGTTCAACACGGTATCGGTTGGAACGCATACGGTAACGGAAATTTTGCCTACCTCAAATTGGGTGATGCTCAATGTCGCGCCGCAGGGCGGAATTGTAAATGTTTTCGCCGGCCCGACGTGCAGCGCAGTTGTTTTCAAAAATCAGCAGACCGTTGATCCAATACCGCCGTCTCCACCCCCACCGCCTCCCACGGCCGACATTAAAGCCAACGGTTCGGACGGGCCGATCGATATTTCTTACAATACTTCAGTCAATCTTACGTGGGACTCGACGAACGCAACGTCGTGCGTCGTGAACCCGGGTGGATTTACGGGCGTGAGTGGTTCGCAATCATCCGGTAACATCACGGCTCATACAACCTTTACCGTAACGTGTACCGGCCCCGGCGGCACCGCAACCGACTCCGTTTTTATTGATCCTCCGCAGCAAACAACCATAACCGCGGACATCAAGGCGAATAATTCCGATGGACCGATAACCATCCAATCGGGAAATTCCGCGACGCTCACCTGGACCTCGGCGAATGCGACTTCGTGCACGGTGAACCCGGGCGGATTGAGCGGGACCTTGGGCACCCAGCAAACGAGCAACCTTACGGCTTCGCAGACCTACACGATAACGTGTACGGGTTCGAGCGGTAGCGCTTCCGACACCGTAATCGTAAATATCCAAGCGCAGAATATTATCGCCGACATCAAAGCAAACAGCTCCGATGGTCCCGTAACGGTTGCGCAAAATACATCGGCGAATTTGACATGGACCTCAACGGGAGCCGCCTCGTGCAGCGTGATCCCGAGCGGTTTTACGGGGACGAGCGGTTCGCAGCCATCCGACACCATTTTTGACACCGAAACCTATGTTCTTATTTGTACGGGCGTTTCGGGAAATCAAGCGGTGGATACGGTTACCGTGAGCGCGAACGTGCAGAACACTATTCCGCCGACGGTCAACATCACCTCGAACCCTTCGGTTTTGAACCAAGGGCAGAGTTCGTCCTTAAACTGGAACTCGCAGAACGCGACGACCTGTTACGCGTCGGGCAACTGGTATGGCAATAAGGCGCTTTCGGGAGGGGAGACGGTAACGCCCCCGTATACCTCGACCTATACGATCACCTGTACGAACAATATTGGTCAGCAAGCGACCGCGCAAACCTCGATCATCGTCAACACGTTCAATAACAACCAACAGCCGACACTCACGCTCACCGCAACCCCCACGAGCATTACGCAGGGGCAAAACTCGGTGCTTTCATGGTATTCGAACAATGCGAATTCGTGTTCGGCATCCGTTGGCTGGTTCGGTTCCAAGAACGTGACGGGCTCGGAAACGGTATCGCCCCTTACGACCACGACCTACACGATCACCTGTATCAATAATTACGGCGTGGCGCAGGCAAGCCAAGTGGTGGGAGTCATAAGCACGCCGTTCGTGACTGGGAACAACCCGTCCATAACGAAAACGGTGCGGAACGTTACGCTGAACCAGACGATCTTTTCGAACGGCGTACAGGGACAGGGCCCCGATATTCTTGAGTTCGAAATTCGCGTGCGCAATACCGATGCGAATACCGCCAACCTCACGGTGCGCGATATTCTTCCCCAGCAACTCTTCTACGTAACGGGTTCGACGACTTCGAACGGCACTACGGCCGTTGACGGCATTGTGGGAGCAGGCCTCACGCTCCCTTCGGTCGCGCCGAACGAAGAGCGCGTGATACGTTTCCGTGCGGTTATCTTTTCGGGAATAGCGCAGGGGACGGTCATTACGAACCAAGCGACCGTCGTAACCCAAACGGGTTCGACACAAAACGGATTCGCGACGGTTACGGTGAGCAATCGCGGACAGGTCTTGGGTATTACCGATATCCCGACCGGTCCCGAAGACGTGCTTCCCATCGTACTTGTACTTGGCCTCGTGGGCTCCATCTTCTCGCATGTTATAATTTTTAAGAAAGGGTGGAATCCCATGCCGCGGCTTGCGATGGTGGGGGGTGGCGTAACATCGCTCCTCCGGAACGAGCCCGCCGGCAAACGAGCGACTCGCGAACTTGAATGTGAACTCGCCCTCATTCGGGCGCAGGAGACAAAGAACGATACTGGAGGATATGAAACATAAAACAGAAAAAAATCATGAACCGGTTCGGAACGACAGTTAAAAGATTCTTTACACCGACCGAGCAAGATAAAATGCTTCCGCTCGGTCTCGGACGAGAGGCATTTTTCTTATACTTCCTGCTTGCCCTGTTCCTTATTCTTTCGCCGGTCTACCTGCGGATCTCGGAACTTGCCTTGCTCGCCGATCCCGCGATCGTGGACTCGCAGGCCGAAATACTCGTGCGGCTCGCGAACCGCGACCGCGCGGCCAGCGGCCTTCCCGAACTTCGTGTGAACTCGAAACTCATACGCGCCGCTTCGTTCAAAGTGGACGACATGTTCGCCAAGCAATATTTCGCCCATTTTTCGCCCATAGACAACGCGTCACCGTGGGATTTCTTCCGCGCCGCCAATTATCGGTATTACGCGGCGGGGGAGAACTTGGCGGTTGACTTCGTAACCGCCGAGGACGTCCACACGGCCCTTATGAATTCGCCGACGCACCGGGCGAACATTATGAGCCCGCTCTTTACCGAGGTCGGAATTTCAGTGAAACAGGGGATATGGAACAACCATTCGAGCATCATGATCGCCCAGTACTTTGGCAAGGAGCGCGTCAGCGCGCCCGTCGTCGCGCAGGTTGCGCCGA
>Ga0209541_10000227_pt1 | contig 107321 bp, 101 predicted proteins | sample RifCSPlowO2_01_FD_184027 | JGI IMG/M metagenome (GOLD analysis project Ga0209541, IMG submission 184027) | Groundwater microbial communities from Rifle, Colorado - Rifle CSP2_plank lowO2_0.1 (SPAdes) (version 2) | ecosystem: Environmental > Aquatic > Deep subsurface > Groundwater | place... | reverse complement strand
CAACGTCTTTCATTTCGGAACCATAACATCCCGCATTACCAACTATCGAGCCGCCGATAGTCCCCGGAATTCCAATCGCCCACTCAAACCCTCCGAGACCGCAGGTTGTCGCAAAATGCGCAACAGTAGCCATACTAGCTCCCGCCGCAACGTATAATACCTCGTCGCTGATCTTTTCCGTGTCGCGCATAAGCAACCGAATCACCAATCCCGGATATCCGTTATCGCTGACTAAAACATTAGAGCCCGACCCCAGAACCACAAAAGGTGTCGTGTGTGCTTTTGCCCACCTCACTGCTTCTTGCAACGCTTCTGCGTTCTGTATTTCACAAAAATACCGCGCCGGTCCGCCGATTTTAAAAACTGTGTAGGGCTTAAGCGATACACATTCATGAATGTTTATCATAACTATGTCCTTATGCTTGCCCACCACATTTGCTTCTCGGTGAGACTACCAAGGGTTTAACTCCAGAACTATGTCCTTATATGAGTGCCGGCTCGGTAGTCCCACAAAAAAGCAAATGGCTCAACTGCTCTATTATAATACAAAACCCCACACCGAAGCGAGGGGCTTTGTACAGACATAGTTTGGATTCCCAGCCTTTCGGCCAGAAACACACTCACATGGTCATATCCTAGCAAAACAGAACGCGCTTGTCAATCCCAGCGTGTGGATATCCTAAACGCCTGCTATAATAAAAATATCCATGAAAAAGGTGCTTTTTGTTATAACAAAATCAAATTGGGGCGGCGCACAGCGCTACGTGTATGATCTTGCCACGCATTTGCCAAAAGAAAAATTTGATCCGGTCGTTACGCTCGGAGGCAGTGAGGCGCTGAAAACGCGGCTCGAAGAAGCAGGCATCCGTACCATTTCCATACCATCGCTTGAGCGCGATGTTGGTTTTGTCAAAGAGCTTCAATCGCTCAAGAACCTCTGGAGTATTCTTCATCAAGAACATCCTGATATTCTTCATCTTAATAGCTCTAAGGCTGGAGGGCTTGGGTCTGTTGTTGCGGCATATTTCCGTTTCTACCTTAAATGCCAGCGATTGTTTGGTGTCTTTGTGCTAAAAAACAAAAAGGCGGCGGCGGACACTAACCACTATTCGCTTATCACCATTTTCACCGTTCACGGCTGGGCGTTTAATGAAGACCGGCATTTCGCCGTACGTTTCGTCATTCGACTACTGCAATGGATTACAGTGTGGTTCTGCGATTATGTTATCATTATCTCCAATCGCGATTTTCGCCAAGCGCTGCATCTGCCGTTGGTAAATCGTAAAAAATTTGTTTTAATTCCGTTGGGAATCCCACAAAACTCGATTTCGTTTCTCACAAAACACGCGGCGCGGAAAGCTCTTGCAGAAGCCATAAAAATTCCCGCAAGAAACCTTATCATCGTCATCGGCACCATCGCAGAGCTCACCAAAAACAAAGGATTGGAGTATTTCATTGAGGCAATTGCTAAACTTCCTCATTTCCCGGTAGACCAAAGTAATAAAACAAAAGCTGATAACCGACAACTACAAACAAAAAACTACTCGCCAGAACGTGAACATTCGGAACTGGATGTCAAACTAAAAACTATTATCATTGGAGAAGGCGAAGAACGAAAAAAACTCGAGATCCTCATCCAACGATATGGTCTTCAAGAAATCGTTTTTCTTGCCGGATTTATTCCCGATGCCGCGCAATACCTCAAAGCGTTTGATCTCTTTGTGCTCTCGTCACTCAAAGAAGGACTCCCGTATACCATCATTGAAGCAATGCATGCGGGCGTTCCGGTAATCGGGTCGCGCGTCGGTGGCATACCGGATCTTATTGAACAAGAAGGAACCGGCATCATCGTCCCGCCAAAAAATCCTCAAGCGCTTTCTGATGCCATCAAACGGCTCTTGGATGATGAAGCGCTCCGCAAAAAATTCGGCAAACAATCACAAAAGCGCGCCCAAGAAAGATTCTCTTTTGAAACTATGCTCTCGGCAACAATCCGGCTCTATAACGAAGTATAAAAAAACCCCAAGGCATATCTTGCCAAAGGGTCGCGTCGTGCGCTGTATTTTATGGAAACAGAACGGATACAATTTTTGCTGCTCTTTCTAACAAGTCAGTGTCGTGGCAGCTGACATCCTCTTCGCTCAATTTCTGAGATCGCAAAAGTTCTCTATTAAAATCCCGATCGGCCTTGATTGCCTGTATTGCGGCTCTCGCAAGCACATATAACGTCGCATCTTTGATTTGGGAAAGTACGCGTAAGTCCTCCTCAATCTGTGCATTCATGTCTTTAATGAAACAATATCCGCCATATCCACGAAAGTGATTGTAATCGAGCGTCATCCAACTCTGCCCAATGCGTCTATCAAGCCCGATGGCATTCAAAATTTTATGCTCATCCATCGGTGCGCCCAAAACCGCGCTATAGAGTGCTGCGCGTACGGCAGTTTGGTTGGCGAAACATACTTTGCGAGCTCCAAATTCATTACTGCAATATTTTACAAACTCTGCTTCTGTTGAAGTCATGGCAATATCCCCTCCGCGTTCTGAATGCGGCAAGAGAAAGAAAATAGATTTCGTATGGCATTCTGCGCCCGATGCTGCGCCAACGATCTGCCTATCGGGATACATAAAATCTTCCCACGCATTCGCTTCCGTCAAGAATTCTGGATTAAAAAGAATAAGGACATTATATTTTTGTGCAAATCGCTCGCAGGTTCCCGGCACAACCGTTGACCGTATTACAAAAACAGGCGATGGTTTTTTGTCCGCATACTTACTGATAACACGTTCTACGACGTTTGTATCACACGATCCGTCGCGCAATGAAGGTGTCGGCACGCAAACGAAAATAACATCGGCGCATGCGATATTGTCATGATACAACTTGCGACCATCAACGTCATAACAAAACAAATTTACCAATCTTCGATAACCTCGTTTTTCTTCATAATAACGGCGCATTTGTTCCCCTACCATCCCAAGTCCAACAATACCTATCTTCGGATTCTTCGGTTTTTCCATTGTCAATGTCCCGCTGTATCTTGCTTATCATACCACTAAAACACCGATATGTCGCGCCGCGGGTTTACAAAGTATAATAACTATTATGATATCGAGAGAATTTCGTAGCGAAAAAATATTGTGGTTTGCTATAGCAAGTTACGTTATTGTTATGGGCGTGCTTGTGGTACTGCGACATTATCAGTTCCAAACGCAAGCGTGGGATTTGGGATTATATACCCAAACACTCTGGAATACACTCCAAGGACGCATCATGCAAAATAGCATTGAAGAAATCCCGCAAAACCTCGCTGTCCACATGAATCCGGTTATGTTTCTGCTCGTACCGCTGTATGCGCTCTTTCCGACACCCTACGCGCTGCTTATACTCCAAACGCTAATCATTGCTTTAGGGTCTTGGCCGCTTTATCTTCTTTCGCGCTATATTCTTCAAGAAAAATTTCTTTCGCTCGTCATTGCGATTAGTTATCTGCTCTATCCCGGAACGCAGTGGGTCAACTGGTTTGATTTTCATCCCATTGCGTTTCTCCCAACATTCTTTTTTGCCGGCGTGTATTGTGCGCTGCAAAACCGTTGGCGCTGGGCAATACTATTTTTAGCGCTTGCCGCGAGCACAAAAGAGGATGCGATATTATTGGTGGCAGTCGCGGGATTGTGGTTTGCGCTCTCACAATGGCGCTGGCGTACGGGAATTTCCATATTCTCGGTTAGCATCGTATATTTCCTTATCTCTGTTTTGATTATTATGCCGTGGCTTGGCGGCGGGCTTTTGCGCGTTGACCGCTATGCAAACTTAGGAAACTCCCCGGCCGAGATAGCGCAAACATTTCTGTTTCATCCGTTGCGCGTCCTAGAAACAATAACCGAAACGCAAAAATTATTGTATGTATTCTGGCTTTTGGCGCCATTGCTTTTTTTGCCTCTTTTGGGAAAATGGGCAATTTTGCTCTTCATTCCTGGGGTTTTAGAAAATATTCTTACCTATTATCCTGCTCAATTTTCAGGTGAAGCCCAATATGATGCGATGGTTATCCCGGGAATATTTTTAGCAACAATCTATGGAACGCGAACGCTCGTGAAGCGCTTTCCATTGCGTTATACAACGATTGGATATGCAATTTTGTGCGCTGGCATTGTTTCTTTTTTGGTGCGCGCCCCATTAAGCCCGAAATTTCTTTCTTACAACGCTGAACTATTCAAATCAAACATCCATCAAAAAGCATATCTCGCGATGATACGCAAAGTTCCACCGAATGTTTCTGTTACCGCGCATACGAACCTTGTCCCGCATCTTGCAAACCGAAAATACGTTTATATGTTAGGTTACGAACCATTTATGCCGGACTATGTGCTTGCAGACGGTGCGGATTATTTTGGATTTGGCAGCCCAGAAGCATTTCAAAACCATATCCAAAGGTACGCGGATTCAGGACAATACACAGCAGAAATACTAGATGAGCGATACTACATACTGAAGAAAATTACTGCCCCTGCAGTGCGTTGAGTTGCGCTTGAAGCGCTTGGAGTTGTTCGAGAAGTTGTTGAACGCTTTGAGATTGAGAAGCTGCCGGGGAAACACCGGGTGTCGCCACGCTTTGCGTGAAGTCACCTGGTGTTAAGGAAGCAGATGAACCAAACAGCTCCTGCAGTTTAGCTCGGGTCTTGGGGCCTACAAAGCCATAGCCAGGGTCGCCTGGTTGCGCAAGACCGTGTTTTTGTTGGAATTTCTGGACAGCTTTTTGGGTTGCGGGGCCGAAGTGTTCAGTTTCGTTGCCTGTGGATCCTGCTCCTGAAGATGATACTTGGGTTTCGGAATCGCCGTTGAGAAGTTGTTGGAGACGCTTGACGTCTTCACCTTTGTTGCCGATGGTTAATGCTCTGTTGAATACGGGAGATACTGCTTGCACTTCGGGTGAAGGGGTTGCGGAAGGAGTGGGTAGCGTCGGTGTTGTTGATGCTGGAATTCCCGCAAGCGCATTAAGCGCTGCGCGGGTCTTGGGACCTACGATACCAACAAGTTCAAGGCCGTTCTTTTCCTGAAATTTCTTTACTGCTCGTTCTGTTGCGAGACCAAAGTATTCGGTTTCGTTGCCCGGAGAGCCGGCGCCTGAAGATGATACTTGGGTAGCTGTGTCAGAGTTGAGAAGCTGCTGCAGTGCTTTGACATCCGCGTGGCGCATGCCTACCGAGAGGGTGCGGTTGAATGCGGGAGAAACCAACTGCGCTACCGGTGATGGTTGGGCTGCGGGAGAAGGAGTTGCAGGCGCTGCGGGAGATACAGTTGGAGTAGCTGGAGTTGCAGGGGTTGCGGATGGCGCGGATGATCCCCCGCCCCCGCCTCCTCCTCCGCCACCTCCAGTAGGATTAATGGTGTCACAAACACTGGAACTCACCGTAACTACTGCGGTCGCATCGGCAGCACCTGCGGGATTAGAAAGAAACACCGAACTCTCGCCAGCGCTGCACTGTATATCAATCAACACAGAACCAACTGCAGGAATTTCAAATCCTCTCCGACTGCTATTTACCACTTTCAGCAGTGATCCGGCCGCCATTTCTACCGAAAAAGTTGTGGCACCGACTGTAATTGATTGCACCAAAACACTACTCCCTTGCACCACCAAACTGGTTCCGTTAACACTAAGAATTACGCTGGTGCCTAATGTTGCGTCATTATACGCCGCAAACACAAACGTTGGTAGAAGCAAAAGACCTAAGAGAAATTGTAGGGTTTTTTTCATAAATAATTTGTTAGCTAAAAGCCCTACATCGCTTATTTGCATGTCCCGTTCTCGACACGGAGAATTCCACTAAGAGTATCTGCCGTTGTCGTTGCATAGATGCGCACAGCCGCGCCACTTACCGTCCGGAGCTCAATACAAGAACCCACATTAGTGCCCGTGGAAAAAAGAGATAACGTTGTTGTTGCAGAACCAGTAGCGCCAAGTTCTGCGTATGGAGTGCTGGAAGCTCCGGACGTTATTTTCCCTGAGGCATTGAAGTTGCCGATCACCGTTGACGATGCGCTTGCAATAAGATTACCCCCTACGGTAAGAGAATTGGTTGTTGAAGCATTGCCGGTAAGAACGATAGCATCTCCTGCGACGTCGCCCAACGTTACATTGCCATAGGTTGTTAGAGCTCCCGTAAAAAGTGATGTTGAGGATGCGCGAAGTTGGCCGGAGGTTGTAAGGTCGCCAACAACTGTCGATGATGCAGTAGAAACAAAACCAGCAATACCAGCATTAATGGTAAGAACATCCGCCGCTGCATCTCCGAGCGTCATATTGCCATATGTAGTCACGACACCACCTATTTGCAACGTGCTTGATCCAAACAGCCCTCCACCAGAATCAATATAAAGCAAATCAGAACTACCCGAATTCCGTACATTCAACAAATGCGCGGTCTGGCTGTTTCTCGCAACAAGCGTTAAAGGAATTGCCACTGTAGAAGTTGCTTCAAGCGTTAATATAGACAACCCTTGTTGTGTTGTCGTACCAAACGTCATATAGTAATTCAAATCAGCAAGCTGTAATCTCGGCGCGCTTAACGTCAGACCACTGGTAGAGGTGCCAACAGTAAACCAGCTAGTTCCATCAGACATTCGAAGTACAGCGCTGCCAGAGTTGTAATAAACAAGCCCCGCAGCGGCAGTAGGATCGGAGGTTAGTGGAGAAAACAACAAACTTTTCGCAACGGTATTTGCGGCTCCTAATCCAAGGCCGCTTCCAAGCGCAAGAGCTCCAGCCGAAGTGGTTGTTGCAAAGCCATTAACATAAAAATTGCCACCTACCGTAAGAGAGTTCGTCGTTGATGCATTGCCGGTTATCGTGATAACATCGCTCGCTGCGTTACCAAGAGTGACTGCGCCGTTGAGCGTTGTAGCGTCATCAGCATTCAATGTCCCGCCTGTTGTAATATTTGTGCTAATCGTTGTTGCTGCATAGGTCAACAACGCAACGCCTAACGTTGCAACAATACTTGCTGTTGCAACTGAAACCAATCTGCTCGCATGGAGTTTTCTCATATGAAGGAAAGGTATTTATAAGCTAATAAAAAAAACTAATATTATAGACAGAGCTTTAGAGGGGTCGACAACCCTTTCCTTCATTATGTGCTTGCTGTCTTGCGAACGCAAATAGAGCGCCTGTGGATAACTAAAACAATTTCTTTATGCCAAAAATTGCTCTCCGAAAGCTTGTTCTCCTTCTAGGAGATGTCGCGTTGCTCTATGCAAGCTTGGGGCTTACGCTTTTTTTTCGTTATCGTCTCCCTTTTTTTCCTGCCAGTCCCATCAATGATGTATGGGAACTCCATAAATGGCCTTTTTTCTTGGTATATGTGCTCTGGATTGTAATTTTTTATAGCGCTGGGATGTACGATTGGGAACATTTTACCGCGCGACGCATGCATGCCCTTCAGATAGTATTGCGCCCATTAATAGTAGGAACCGCTTTTGCGGTCCTCCTTTTTTATTTTATCCCGGCGCTTACTATTACACCAAAAACAAATCTTCTCATCGATTCGGCGATCGCATTCGCGCTTATTTCCTTATGGCGCCTTGTATTTATGGAAATATCGTCCCGTGCATCTAAAATAAATGTCCTTTTTCTCGGGTCAACGGCCGAGACACAAAAATTCTCAAAGCGCCTAGCTCAAAGTCCATCATTGGGGTATCACATGGTAAACACAATACATCTCGGTCAATTTGATCATGGTAATGTAAAAAGCATCATTAAAGAATCGAATGTGGATATCGTGGTTATTGAACCATCGGTACTTGCTAATCAAGAACTGGTAAGGGCATTTTATGAAATATTGCCCATGGGAGTCAGCGTTATCAGTTTTCCGGAATTTTACGAATCGGTAACAGGTAAAATACCAGTGTCCATTATCAATGAGACATGGTTCCTGGAAAATCTTATTGAAATCAACAAACGGACATTTGAAATTATAAAACGCGTATTGGACATCGCGGTTGCCTCATTGCTTCTCGTTCCAGCATTCGTTATATTGCCATTAGTTGCCATCGCCATTGTTATTGATTCCCGAGGGCCCATTTTTTACTACCAGAAGCGAACTGGAAAAGGAGGTAAGCCATTTCATTTCATTAAATTTCGCTCCATGATTGAAGGTGCGGACGCGCTTGATGGCAAAAAAGGCAACGGTGACGATGCCCGCCATACAAGGGTTGGCAAGTTTTTGCGTAAAACATATCTTGACGAGTTGCCTCAAATTATCAATGTGTTCAAGGGCGAAATGTCTTTTGTTGGACCGCGTCCGGAGCGGCCAGAATACGTCGCAGAGCTTAAAAAACAAATACCGTTTTACGAAATTCGGCTTCTCGTAAAGCCGGGTATTACTGGATTAGCGCAAATTAATATGGCAAACGACGCATCCGTGGAAGACGCGCCGGAAAAACTACAATATGACCTTTTTTACATAAAAAACCGTTCTTTACTTACCGATCTCGCAATCATGCTCAAAACAGTCACCATTCTTGCCCGCAGGACAGGGAGGTAATAATTAAGCAAATCAAGAGAATTTTGGATTGCACGGATATTTTTCTGCTGAAAAATTCCTCGTGCTCGCGCCAGTCGCGCTCGCAAGGCAATCCAAAATTCCTTGATTTGCTTCACAAAATATTACTTTCCGAAGCCGAGATCTTTCAAAAATTGTTCGACGTCGTCTTTCCATTCGCTGTTACGTGCGATGGCAGCATTTAGCGTTTCTCCTGCATCTTGTTGCCGTCCTACAATAAGGTAGATTTTCGCGAGCTCGGTATAGTTACCCAAATCAGACAAATCATTTGCTAGTAGCGCCTTGCGAACACCGATTAAGCGGTCAATGTAAAATTGCGCGCGAGTCGTGTTACCTTCGCCGCGAAAACGATCTGCCATCTGGGCATAGGCGCGCGCCAAAAAGACCTCTGGAACATCGCTTGTGTCATAATGCTTCAGAAACAAAGCGTCGGCTTTATCTTGGTCCCCATTCAAAATATAGCCGATGGCGAGATTAATCTGCGCTTGATTAAAGTCAGGAGCAAGCGCATACGCTTCTTCAAAAGCGCGGATCGCATCCTCAAGTGATCCCCGCTTCATATAAGCATCAGCGAGCTCAAAATACAGTTGTTGTTTTTTGGGGGCAATAACAATTGCTTGATTGAGTATCGCTATCGCTTTATCAAACATTCCAACGTTTTGATATAAATTCCCCAAAAAGAGATACGCTCTTGGGTCTTGAGGGTGTTCTGCAACATTTTCTTCTGCAACCTCAATGGCGCGCTGCAACACGCTATCCTTAAGTTTGGAATCTACGTTTTGCATACCTCCCGCCATGAGCGCAAAACGCACAAATTGTTCAGTCGCCTCCGACCGCCCCAACGGGCCAGACGAAAGCGCTTTTTGGTAATGCAAAAACGCGGTATTGATATCCCCTCCTTTGAGCCCCTCAAGCAAACTTCGATTAGCGCTATACGCTCTTGCGTTTACTCCATAAACAGCGCTTGCGGCAAAAATGCCAAGAATAACCAACGCAAAAGGAGCATACATTAATATTTGTCGGCGAGGTGCGGGGGCAGCAATGGGCAACTCCCCGTGCGCTTGCGCAAATGCAAAAATAGCAAATAAACTTACATAGGTTGCTATCTGATCAAAAACAAAAAGATTTTGAACAAAATATACCGCGAGCGTCACAAAAAATATTAAAAATCCGTAAAAAGAAATTGTGTTGTTTCGATATCCTTGCCACAAATAATATGACGCAAACACCAGCATGCCCACAAAAGAAAGAAGCCCGAGAACGCCTGCATTAATCAGCCAGTCAAGAATAATATTATGCGAACGGTCAAACCACGGTTCTTGCCGCCAGAGCTCCGGATTAAAATATTTTGCAAAGACAATATTATAATTTTCCGGTCCCCATCCTAAAATCGGGTGTTCCTTAAAACCTTCCCATCCCATTGCCCAAATCTTAAAACGAGATTCGATAGTGCGTTCTTGTAATGAAAGAGAGGTTAAACGTGAAAGCACAGAATTTTCCCGAATAAACGAAGAATCTTTTAAAACCCATATAGTTGTGGCCGATAGCGCAATGAAAACCAAAAAAACACTTACGCCAATGCGCGCATTTTTGCGAAACGGCGAAGGCGGAGCAAAGATAAGATATAAAATGCCGCCCAAGAAAACGCCACCCAAGAGCGCAATGGTCGCGCCGCGCGTCGCGGTAAAATAAATAATCGTAAGAGTAAAAAGTATTGATATACCGAGCAATAATCGCACAAATAAAAACCGATATTCAAAAAATAAAAAGAGGGAAAACGCAAGAATAAAAATCAAGTAAGCCGCAAGATATGTCGGATTACCTATAGTGCCGTCAACGCGTTGCCCTCCTTGGGGCGATGCCAAATATCCAAAACGCTGAAAAAGTGCATAGAAATTTTCTACTAAACCCGCGACAACAAAAAGAGAAAAAAAGATTGCCCAATCGCTTTTTGTAAACACAGACCCGAGCACCACAAAATACGCCGCAAGATGCAAATATGCCACAAGCCCCTCCATGCGCTCGAAATTTGACCAAAAACTACGGAGAAAACTTTCTCCAAAAACGCTTGCGAGCGTTACAACAGCGAGCCATCCGATTACCGACCAAAAAAGCGCAGTACGGCGCGGGCGATACTCAGGATAAAAAATGGCGAGAAAAACCCACGCAAAAAATACAATCTCAACAATCGTACGAAATATAAACGCTTTTCCCGTAATATACGGAAAAAAAAGCGACCGAGAAACATAGAGTGGAATAAACGGGACCAAAAAAAGCCCTCCCTTGATAATCCAAATACATACTTTTTTATAGATATCCATAAACGCTATAGTAGCGTGTACGAGCAAAAAACACAAAATGTCCAACCTCTGAGGGTTGGATAAATAGAACTTTTAATCTCCAATCAAATCCCAGGAAAGCGGGGTTCCGGATTCGATATCTTGCGATGCAACTTTTCCAAGAACCTCGTCATAATGCTTCGTGTGAAGACCGAACGCGGGTCGGATCGTTCGGACATTTTCTTTCGTGAATATATCCCCTTTTCTTATATCTTTCGTTACAAAGAGGGATCTCCGCCACCGGAGATTATACTTTTCTATATCGTTGCGGGGACCATAAAACGGCGCTCCAAGCGCGCGCTTATAACGCACCTCGTCAATTGAATGTTCTTTTCTTCCGCGCAAAATATCAATCATATCTTTAAGTTCTTGTGGTTCTAAAGAAAACTGGGCGTCCGGACCTCCGAGATTGCGATCCAAAATAATATGTTTTTCTATAATCGCCGCTCCGGCACGAGCCGCCATTAATGGAACATCAATACCCCCGGAGTTATCAGAAAATCCGACTACCACATCAAAGCGTTTTGCAATGTCCTCAATCGTCGCTAAGTTTGCGTGTTCTTCATCTGCTTCTCTTTTATAATCAGTAATACAATAAAGTATCGCGATTTCGCCGGAACCATGTTCACGAAGTATTGAAACCGCGCGCTCTATTTCATCAAGCGATGCATATCCTACCGACATAATCACCGGCTTTTTTGTGCGTGCCACCTTTTTTAGCAAAATTTCATCGGTCGCCTCATACGAAGCAATTTTGTAGCACGGAACATTCATTGCTTCCAAAAAATCAACTGCTGTTACATCAAATGGGGTGGAAAATAAAATAATGCCCAACTCGTCGGCAAGCTTCTTTAGCTTCGGCTGCCAATCCCACGGTGTATAGGCGGTTTGATAAAGCCCGTACAGTGTTTTGCCTTTCCACAGTTCCGGATTGTCGTTATCAGTTTCCCCGACTCGGAACCATCCTTTATCTGAATTCAAAGTAATAGTGTCTGGAGTATATGTTTGTAGCTTCACCGCATCAGCTCCCGCTTCCTTTGCTACTCGCACCAACGCCTTGGCCTCTTCATATTTCTGGCGGTGATTTCCCGAAATTTCCGCAACCACAAAAACCTGTTTTCCTTCACCGACTTCTCTTTCCTGAATTTGTATTAAGTTTGTCATATGAAAATTTCCTCTTTGTAAAACACTATGATGGTAACAAATTTCATTATATAAATAAACCCGCGTTAGCGGGTTTTTGTCATCTCGATGCACGGATGACCTTCGTACTCTGTTTTATTAGTTTTTTGATATCCTGCTTTTGCAAAAGATCCAGCAGATCCTGCATTATCCGGCTTGATATGGGCATACAAAGTAGTAACCAATGGATGGTTTGAAAAAACAACAGTCGCCGTACGTTGGAGCGCCTCCGATCCAAATCCTTTCCCCCGGTATTTTCGCGAAAACGAGATACCGACTTCTGCGAATGTGCTCGCATCATCAAAATCATAATGAATTTGTCCAGCCGGCACTCCTTCTGCTTCTGCAACAAAAAGTTCGCGGTTCGAATTCGCGAGCAATCGTGACATCCATGCTTGATGCGTCTCAAAAGGAATTGGGTCGGTACTCCACGATGCTGCTCGAACCGATTCTTCGTTGCGTAGATTGAACAAAAAATCGCTGTCTGTAATCATTGCTTTCCTCAAGCGCAAAAAAGAAAATTGATATTTTCCGGCTTCGATATCCTGTACTCCTTTTTGTTCGGCGGCAACAATTTCCTGCATGTGTCTTGTTTTGTATGCGCTATCAATGGTTTTTTTCCATTCATCTTTCGCATGAATACAAAGCACCTCTTCCGCAGACTCCAAAACAATATCTCCTGAATTCAATAATTCAGTAAGACATGAAAGCGGCTGGGCATGCACAATCATTGCGCGGACGCGATCCAGATGCCACCTATTAGAAAAAATCATCACACGATGCCAACCGCGTTTTTTCATCAAAACAATCAACGCTTGTAATTGCTCATAGGTTGAATTTGATTCTGTTTCTTGAAGAATACGATCGTGTGATACGCCTAATTCTTCAAGTTCATGCGCCATTACAACGGCAACCGGCGGAGCTCCTTTGTCCACAAGCTTTCCTGCGCTTCCAGAAACAATAATTATTGGCGCGGTGTTTGTATCTTGGAAAGTTTTTAAAAGATATGGCGCCGCACAAACGCGTAACCGATCACCAAATGCGTTTTTTTGATCACGCTCTTCAAAATTCGTCGTGCGCCAAGAACCGTCGACGTTTTGTACTAGCCGTCCTCCCAAAACAAAAATAGCATCAAATCTTTTCATAATTTTTCCTCTGCACACCGCGTTAACGATAACCGCAACTCGGAAAACTCTTCTTGAGAATATGTATCATGCGTTGCAGGATTTTCTGGATTAAATAAGGTATTTGCAATCACAATAAGTCCGCTGTTTTCTTCAAGAACTTCGTAGCTATGAAGAATATATGGATGCATCCATAAACCAAATCCGGGCTTTAAAATCCATTCTTTTCGATTACCATATACATCATCGCACCACCATCGCAACCTTCCTTCTAGTCCAAAAACAAATTCTTCGCGCACTCGATGAAACTCAGTCCCCCCAATGCTTCCCTTTTTAAATCCTCGTGAAATATACATGCGTAAACCTCGAATATCTTCTGGAACACGCGCAAGCTCGTTTGCAACATAGTTAAAATAGTGCGACATAATTATTTCGATGGGGAGCGCAAACGCTACGGACAACTCTCCGCCTGATTTTGTTTTCCAAGGTCCTCGTGCATGAAATTCAACAACCGTATCAACCGTTGGATACATCGGCATTCTCTCGTCTACTTTCTTCTATATCCTATATACTTATACAGCACGCGGGTTATTTTGTCAACGTTTTTGGGTAATGTGCAAGCACATATGGCGGTTTTCCCTACAATGGGGAAATGGCTATATCTATGGCAAAAACAATTAAAGAGGAGCGTCTACGATGGGTCCTACCCGTCATTAAAAAAGAGATAAAAGTAGCTGATGCGGCAAAAGTGTGCCCGTATAGCAAGCGAAGTCTTGAACGCTGGGTTGCTGCCTACAGACACAATGGAGAAAATGGACTTGAGCCGAAGTCAACTGCACGAAAAACGCAGCAGAACGAAACCCCAATTTGGATCAAAGAGCGTATCATTGAACTGCGGAAAGAAACCAAAAAATGCGCCTTGAAACTGCATTGGCACATGAAAAAAGAGGGATGCGTTGTTCCCTCACGAACCATTGGCGAGATATTGAAGCGAGAAGGGTTAGTGCGAAAATACCGAATCAAGCGCGTGAAATACAAATACATCAAAGCAGCCATTAAAGCTGGCGAATGTGTTGAAATTGACGTGAAGTATGTGCCGGGAATGATTGTGGGGCGCCAATTTTTCCAATATACCGCTGTTGATCGCGCTTCACGCTGGCGGCATCTAGAAATCTATGATGAACAAGTAAACCATCATAGCGTTTTGTTTCTTGAAGAAGTGATCCGGAGAGCTCCATTTACTATTCTTTCCATTAAAACCGACAATCATGCCACCTTTACGAACTACTACACCGGCACAAACAAAAGAAGCGATCTTCTGGTAAAGTCGCTTCATACCTTGGATGTTGCGTGCCGAGAACGAAACATCAAACATTACTTGATTGATCCGGGGAAACCGGCACAAAATGGCACCGTGGAACGCAGCCATCGCGAAGATCAAGAAAAACTGTATGATCAATATTCCTTCAATTCAGAAAAGGACTTGCGATACCATGTCAGGTTATGGAATATGTATTACAATGACCTTGAACACTGCGGATTGAATGGAAAAACCCCAAATGAATTTCTCGCAAATTATCAACTAATCAATCCGCCAAATGTGCTTGCCTAAAACATTTGCGCAACCATCAGCATATTGGAAGAAAGGTTATGCTTTGACAAAAATTGCTGAAATACGTCGCCGCGGATATCCCATTCATCAATCAATATTTGTTTCAAAAAGGGCTCGTTATCGAGAGAAAATTCCCCTGCAAGAACTTTTTTGCGTACCAGCTCCGCATCCAGCTTTCCAGGAGTACGCACATAAATTACCCTAAAACCACATCGTTGAAAAAGAATCCGAAGCGATACCGGATGAAAATAATTTAAATGTTCGGCATCCATGTTATCGGAAACTTCGCGCAATACCTCGATATCAAATCCCTTTATATTGGGGCATGTAATCATCATAACGCCGCCCGGCGAAAGTGCTTTGTGGCAAGAGCGCAAGAAGTCTTCCGGAGAAAACAAGTGCTCAATTACCTCAAAGTTGGTAATAACATTAATTTCTCTCTCTAATGCCGCTTCTTCAATCGGTTTATTTATCACTTCCAGTCCGCGTTTTTTACAGGTCTCGGCAAGGGACGTTGTTGGTTCTATGGCGATAACTCTATCAAAAAGATTGAGTTTTTTAACTTCTTCACAAAATGTCCCAAACCCCGCTCCAACATCGACGAGAGTGTTGGTTTCAATACGATGTTGTGTGCACAATCGCTTCACCAGCTCTGCGCGGGGCTTAAAAATTTTTTCTCTGCGCGCCGATTCTGACGCAGGAAAAATAACATTGTTCCAAAAATTGTAATAACTTTCTGGATTTTCATAGTAATCGTTTAGCATCTCCGGCGTAGGACGAGGATTGACGAAAACGGTTTCGCAATTATCGCACATAACATAGGTAATTTTATATTTATGACCCCATTTTTTGTAATTCTGTTTGCCACATGCAGGACACGAAACATCTACAAATTGATCCTTTTGATCCATCAATTTTTCTACATCGCGCTCATATAAACGCCGGGCTTCTGCCGCATATTGATCGGAACGAATTTCATTTTCACGCAATGAATCTGTTTTGTTGCTCATAGTTTTATTTTTTATATTTTGTTTGTTGTTCCTCCGACAAATGAACTTTGCCATAAGAAGAGGCTTCACCACAAATAGTATCTTTCCACCATTCCCCGTCTTTTATCCACCACACTCTTGGATCACGGAATGTATCGCATATACGATCAAATTCTGCCTCTGTCATACCAACATACACAAGCCATCGTTCCAAATCGCGGCGTGGCTTTATGTGATCATATTTTTTAACCATTGCAATCCCTTCTTCGCGCATCATATGCCCCGCGCGAATATCCTTGCACGCATGATCCGTCCCACGCCCATAGCCAAATTTAATAAATTTTAAATAGTCGTGAATGCCGTTTTCGTGCATATCATCGAGGTTAGAAAAATTGCGATAGGTCCGCTCAAAGGGAGTTTCGGCCGGCTTCCAATTGTATAATTTTTTAACCAACTCAACGTGTACATTTGCGTCCCACGGAATAAAGTTTCCCAAGTATATCCCGCGCATGCCGACTTTCATAAGTTCCTCATCCGATGGAAACTGCCACAGCGCTAAATCCTGCGGGCAGAGACCTTCTTTCAACTCGGACCTTCCGAATTCTTCAAGACCTTCGTCAGTAAAATTATTCCAGTCAAATCCGTGCTGTGCGTGTTCTAAGCGAAACCGCTTCGTATATTCCACGCGATCCTTGAGAGAAAACATTCCGCTTAGATCAAGCGATCCATGCTCTCCCCAGACAACAAGCGGAATATTGAATTTGATTGCGATCTTCGGAGGGACCGTCTCAATCCCGGCATGGTTGTGCCAATTCATGTCGCCGTGAATTTTAAACGCAATGCGGTTTAACTTTTTAAGCGTCTCAACCGAGGGGCGGACAATAATATGATCGCAATCAAATACTTCGCGCATGCGTTCAAGATTATATTCTCCTTCGGGCAAGTAGTTGTTGCCGTGGTACGTAACCAGCAACGGTCGTAACCCCACCTTGATAACATAGTGAACTTGAAAATAACTGTCTTTGCCTCCGCTTACCGGAACAATACAATCATAGTTTGATCCGTCCCTGTTTCGGTATTCTTCCGCGATGTTTTTAAACATCGTCTTGCGCTCATTCCAATTTATTTTTTTGGCATCCTCGTGAACACGGCATCCACTACAAATACCGTTCTCGTCAAAAACAAGACGAAATGCCGAAGCCGACGGATATACGCATTTTGTGCAGTAATGAACCATTTTGTTATCTTGCCTTATTATAAGCGCACATCAATTCCCGCTTCGGCCATATGCTTTTTTGCCTGACGAGTGCTTTGTTCGGTAAAGTGAAAAATATTCGCGGCAGAAACCGCGGAGGCTCCCGCGCGCACGCCGTCAACAAGGTGCTCCCATTTTCCCACCCCACCCAAGGCGATTACCGGAATCGTTACCGCGCTCGCCACGCATCGAATCAGCGATAAATCGTATCCGGAAAGTCTTCCGTCTTGATCAATTGAATTCAGCAAAATCTCTCCTGCTCCAAGGATTTCCGCTTGTTGCACCCATTCTACCACATTCAACCCCGTTGCTTCTTTGCCATGATCAATAAAAACTTCATGACCTCCCGCGTTGTTTCGTTTCGCATCAATAGACACAACGATTGCCTGGTTTCCGAACCGCTCAGCGGCTTTTGCGATAAGCTGCGGAGTGCGTACCGCCTGCGTATTAATCGCTATCTTGTCGGCGCCGCTTAAAAACAATTCTCGCATCTGATCGATAGTTCGAACTCCGCCCCCCACCGTAAGCGGCAAAAAACAAGTTTTTGCGGAATTTTTTACAATTTCAATAAGCGAAGAAAGCTCGGGAAAAACGGAATCTTTCCTTACTAAATCGGTATATTCGCACGAGGTACTAATATCCAAAAAAATAATCTCGTCTGCCGCCCACGCATTGAAAAACTGAATCGCAATCTGGGGACTTCCGACAATTTGATAATCATGAAAACCCACGCTTTTTACGAGCTGGCCATTTTGCAAAAGAAGCGAAACAATAAGGCGTTTTTTGAGCATTATGCTTTAAGAAAATTTTCCAACACCATTAAGCCGTTTTTCTGGCTTTTTTCTGGATGAAACTGAACGCCAAATATATTATCTTTGCGCACCGCCGCAACAAAACATTCGCCGTAATCACACCACGCTGCAACCGTTGAGGTATCATCAGGAACAAAATGGTAGCTGTGAACAAAATAAAAAACATTTTGATCAACTCCATCAAAAAGAACCTTCCCTGCTTCTGTCGGATACGCATCATTCCATCCTACATGGGGAATGCGAAATTCTTTTTCCGGTACTTGAAAGCTGCGCACGGCCCCCGGAATCAATCCTAAACCTTCTGTTTTAACGTGTTCTTCGCCTATCGATGCTAACATTTGCATCCCTAAACAAATTCCCAAAAACGGCTTTTTGTTCTCCAATACTTCGCGTTTTAATATTTCAACAAAACCGGATGCTTTTAGATTTTTCATTCCGTCAGGAAAGGCTCCAACGCCCGGCAAAATAATATGACTTGCGTTTTTGAGATCTTCGGGGTCTTTAGAAATAACCGCGTCTGCTTTGAGTACGCGCAGAGCATTTTGAACCGAAAACAAATTCCCCATTCCGTAATCAATAATGACAACCATAGATTTATCGATGAATTCTTTTTTCTTTCGGTAGTCCTGATCCGTAGTATTGATATCGCTTGACAAGATTCCCTTCGTTATCATGAAACAAATTTCCTTGCGTATCGGTTTCAAAAATTGCTTTGTTAGTAAACGAATCAACAATGTGGGAAAACTCTTCCTCTTTCATTCCAAAAAATTCCAAAAACTCCGCAATTCCCTTCTTGGGCAATTTACCGTCATATTTTTGTACCGTAGCGACGGCCTCTTCACGCATCATCCGGCCATTCCGTACATCCAAACACGCATGGTCCGTGGCACGCCCAAAACCGAATTTTACAAACTTCATGTAATCATGAACTGCCACCAAGTTATCATCAAGATTCTCATAATTCGTATATGTCCCTTCCACCGGGCCATCCTTCTTTGCCGAAAACCCGTGCTTTTGCATCAACTCAATTTGGGAACGCGCATCCCACAAAAAATAATATCCCAAAAATACACTTGTAATTCCTGCTGTTTTTAATTCTTCGTCATTCGGATACATGTATGCGACAAGATCTTCTTTCGTAATGCCGTCAACTCCGATCATATCGTCCACACGATGTCCCAAAAGACCACCGAATTCTTCAAGCCACCGACGATCTAAAACGCTTTTCATACGCGCAGCTTTTGGCCCGCCGTATTCGAGTTGAGAATTTTCCCCCCAGATGATAAGGGGAATTTTTTGCTGGACAGCAACCCGAACCGGAAATGTAAAAATGCCTAAATGATTCGGCCATTCGTGGTCTCCAACTCTTCGAAATCCCTCAAGACACATTTTTTTATAGGCCTCTGGATTTTTTTGAAGCTCCACGAGATCAACACCGAATGCGGATTTAATGTTATCGAGATTTTTTCTGCCCAACGGGGTGCGCTTCGTGGCTTCAAAACAAACCAAAAGCGGATTCATGCCGTATACTTTCCTGACCATATACGCTTGGTAGTGGCTATCTTTGCCTCCGCTGGCCGGGACAATACAATCGTAATTGTTTCCGTTTTTTCCCCTGTATTTATCAAGAAGTTCCTCAAATTCTTTTTTGCGCAGAGCCCAATCAATTGATTTTTTAAGCTCCGTCGAACGGCACGCGTCACATACTCCCATGTCATCAAAAAAAAGATCGGGCTTGGTATTTGGCATCACACAATTGTTGCAATACTGGAACGTCATTGTTTTTCTAATAAAAACATCTGACTGCTGTTTTGGCTTCCGACCATCGGTAACATTTTTTCTTTCACCACAGAAAGACTTGGAAACAGCTCTTGATACATCGCTGAAAAATCTCGTTTCCACAAAAATCCCTTCTTTCCCCGATATTCAATGTCCGTTGGCTCATCGGCAAAATATTCCAAGCCCCAAACGAAATTTTTCGATACACGAACAATTTCGCCCATTGCTTTCGGCAAATTTCCCGGCGCAATATGAATCAACACTCCCGATGTGTATACCAAATTAAAATAATTATCCCGAAACGGCAAATCGAAAGCTGATCCTTTGATAATATCTACTTCGGGATGCAATTTTTTTGCTTGGCTCACCGCATAATCGTTGATTTCCACTCCCAAAAGATTTTTAAATCCCATTCGTTGCAATGCGCCAAGCTGCAAACCGATATTGGCGCCGACTTCCAGAATCTTTGCGTTGCGGTCCAGTGCCCCAAAAAATTCTTCATTAAGAGCGCTTCGCGTTATTCCGTAATCTTTTTCATAGAGCGCATCGAGTTCTGCCACCGATTGCGGATTTCGATCAACATACGCATTTCCAAAATCTCCCGACCATAGTTCAATTTGTTGTGTGTTTTTTATCATTATAGTATTATATGCGCGCCTCGATTCCTGCTTTTGCAAGATATTCTTTTATGGCGCGCGGAGTAATTTGAGTATATTGAAAAATACTTGCCGCGGCAACTGCTGATGCATTGCCTTTCTGTAAAACGCTCATACAATCATTCAAGTTGCCGGCCCCGCCGGCCGCAATCACCGGGACATCAACAACTGAAGAAACAGAATGTACCAAATCAATATCATAACCATCCATCATGCCGTCGTGATCAATTGAAGTAAGTAAAATTTCCCCCGCGCCGTGCGCCTCGGATTCACGCGCCCATTCATGCGGTTTCTTCCCCGTGGCATGCGTACCACCGCGACCAAATACTTCGTAGCCGTTTTTGTTTTTTTTTGCATCAATAGAGACAACAACACATTGGCTGCCAAATCGACGAGCTGCCTCCGTGATAAACTCTGTTCGTTCAAGCGCGGCGGTATTTATTACTGCTTTATCCGCACCAACTTTTAAAATAGTCTGTATATCGTCAAGTGTTTTTATCCCTCCGCCGATAGTAAGCGGCATAAAACACTCTTTGCTAATTTCGCGTAACAATTCTTTTTTGACGCCTGTTTCTGCGGCATCCAAATCGAGCACCACCATTTCATCAACATCCCGACTATTAAAAACTCTCACCGCCGCAATATAACTTCCGATATTTCGATGATCGGCAAATTGGACGCTTTTTACCAAGCGCAAATCCTTGATAGTAAGTATCGGGATAACCCTGGTTTTGAGCATTTGACTTTATAAAGAAAATATTATATTATTTGCGGTGGAAAAACAAGAGGCGTGTCTATGATACAAAGCGTTATGGCATTTCCGTGGTATGTTCCCATTATCCTTCATATCGTTTTTATTGATTTGGTATATCCGTGGTTTTTGAAAGGCCGCGTCATCGATCAAAATCTGCTGCGTCGATATTTTCTACAATACCTTTTTGCGGCGTGTTTTGGAATCGGTGTTGCATTCTTATTTAACCAATTTCACCTTGCTCCCGTCACTCTGTTGGTACTTGGCATAGGGGCTATGAACGGCTTTGCTACGTACAACTATTTTCGTGCGGCGGCGATAAACTTGAGCACGTTGTCACTGTTTGGGTTTATGGATGACGTTATTGCAATCTCCTTAGGATATATTCTCCTCAACGAACGAACTTTTTTCAACACCGGTTTAAGTATGGGGCTTCTTCTTTCGGGCAGTGCCGCGATTTTATATGCTTGGAGCGCCTACCAACGGAAAAAGAGTGAAGGAAAAAATATCGTACCGATTGTAATTTTCTTTCACATAGCAATCTTTACTACGCTCTGGGGGCTTGCGACATTTAGTATGCGCTATTTTGCCATCAAACAGGTTGATTTCGGATCGTTTGTGTTTGGATGGTGTGGCGGTTCATTCATCGCGGCTTGCTGTATCTTCTTGTTTAAAAAAGAACGGTCACTTCAGGATGAAATTGCAGCTATGGCACAAAAAAGCGATTTGGGCGTAGCATTGCTTTCTAGTATATTTATCGGAAGCGGTATTCTGCTTGCGTATTGGGCATACATCCTAGCTCCGCTCGCAGTAATAAAGCCGATAGTCTGTGTTTCGGCCATGCTCATTCCTGCTATTGTTGGTTTGTTTGTTTTCAAAGAAGGAGTACAACTCAATATAAAAGAAAAAATTTCGTTTGCACTCGCGGTCACCGGAATTATTGTTATTGCAATAAGTTTCAACGGGTAAAAACAAAAAAAATCCCGTATAGATAAGTGGGCTGTACGGTATTTTTATATTTGATTATCGCCTAGATGCTTGATCCTCACCCAAGCTTTGCGCTTCGCGCGCGCGATGCTGCGCTTCGCAATCTTTATTGATCGCAACAATTTCTGGATGCTCGTCAAGCCATCGTAAAACCTCTGGCACCGAAATTAATTTTCCTCCAGCGCCAAACTTGGTAAAAATTTTCTCCATCACTTCAAGGTCTTCGGGGTAATCCACCGTTAAGCGATAATCACGTGCGTATTCTGGAGGAGCTACCACGGTTGGCCCAATCTTAAATTCATTGTTTTTATTTTGCCAAAGATACGGAGTTACGTGTTCGTGTTCAAATCCCTCCGTTGCGTTTTGATACGCCTTCTCAAGTGCCGCAGAAGAAAATACTTCGCAATCAAGTCCTCGCGGCCAATTGCTCGGCCCCGGACGAGCAGTACTCACATAATCGTATCCTCCATTTCGATACGCATCAAAATTCATATCAATGGCATCAGGATCCACCAACGGACAATCCCCTGTTACGCGCGCAAGCGTTACAGTCTGATCCGCGCCATGTTCTCGTGCGGCCATGTAATACCGATCAAGCACATCGTGAGCTGATCCGCGAGAAACTAAAAATCCATTTTTTTGGCAAAACGTTTCCGTTGCATCGTCTTCAGAGTTTGTAGTTGTTGCCACCACCGCCTTATCAGCATGTTTCGCTGCCGCAGCACGCACAACTACATGCCACAGCATCGGCTTACCTGCCAAGCTCATTAAAATCTTCCCCGGCAAGCGCGTTGCCCCCATGCGTGCTTGGATAATAATCATATTCATATTTCTCATAGTAATAGTTGACAAAAAAAAAGCAAATGGTAGCATGTCCCCAGAACACTGATGCTGGAAAAACAAAGGAGGAAACACATGAAAACCTACAACGTTGCTATTGTTGGTTGTGGCTCCATGGGCGTTGAAAATATGTTTGAAGATTTTCCGTTTACTTACAGTTTCGCCGAGGCGGCTTTGCGCAATCCAAAAACACGTTTTGCAGTAATAATTGATGCTGATAAATACAAACTCGAAGCTGTCAATATGAGAATCCGAACAGAGCGCGGCATAAGCGATTTTCATACATACACTTCGCTCGAAAGCGCTGTTAAAGGGGAAGGAACGGATGGACGCATGATTGATATCGTCTGTTGCGCTGCCGGGCCGCAAGTAAATGCCGAAGTAATCCGTAAAGTAAAAGGATTTTGTCTTTGTGGCGTGTATTGCGAAAAGCCGTTTACGCTATCACTTTCCGATGCTGATGACCTTGTGCGCATAGAACAAGAAATCGGCGTTAAGGTGCAAATAAACTACCTTCGCAATCACGACCAACACCACCGTGCCGTTATTGACTACATCAGAAACGGCGGTATTGGCGATTTGCTTACCGTACGAACACTCTATAAAGGCGGAGTGCTCGCGGTCTTCCCCCACACCAGTGCGCTCTTGAGCCTACTATTTGATAAGGCGATCTCGGTATCCGGCGTTTATTCGCCGCTACTTAATACACGGTGCTTGGAAGATCCTAATATTGACGGGGTGGTGCGATACTGCTTTGCGCCGCAGAATCGTGAAATTAATGTTTCTGCCACCGCAACAGGACGCGGCGAAATAGAAAACAACACATACTTGTATGAGTTTGAATTTACCGGAACCAAAGGAAGGATTTCCATTTTGGAAAACGGCTGGGGTACGCGCTATGAAGTCATGGAGCCATCAAGAGTTTTTGGATCGTTAGGATTACTTATGCCTTACGAGTCCAGACGCATACCACTTGAGCTGAAAACTGATTCTCCTCGAGAATTCATGGTTGACGGACTTGAAAATCTGATTTGTGCAATTGAAAACAACGGTGAGACCGCATGCAGCGCTCGGCGGGCACGAGACGCAGAAGAAATTGCTCATGCTCTTGCAATTTCTGCCGCACAAAATGGGATGTGCGTTGAACTACCGCTCAAGGACAGAGATCATGCATTTGCAAACGCACAAGCAGGCGTAAATCTTCTCAAAAAAGAAGCTGGGATCAAAAGTTAAATATGAGTAATAGAAAATCTCCGATGCAATCGCGTCGGAGATTGTTTTTTATTCGTTTCCTTTTAGCATCGCGTCAAGCGCTGCGCCAGTGGGATCAGAAACTTTTGGACGATCTATGGTTTTGCTTTTCGTTTGAGTAATTTTGCTTTTCAAAAACTCAGCAAAATCTTCGGGAGATGAAACAAGTATTACGCCCGGTGTTTTGCGAATCGCATCTATCCCACCGTTAGGATAAACCGTTTCAAGCAAATCAGCGCCGAGTCCCTTGCCTTCGTAGGCAAGAAACACGCCGTCTTTACCGCGAAAACGCGCAAAGAGCGTATCCGTGCCAACAAGCGATACGACCATGTCGGCAACCGCGTTAATTTCATTCACGTTCGCCCAATCATCTCGATGTCCAGAAACGACCGTAACATTCGAAGGAAAATCAACATCCGAAAGATTATAAATTGCCTTCCGTGCACTTGGGTCTTCTCGTGGATGCGATCGCAATATTAACGCAAATTTCCGCTCTGGCGCCTCTTTGGCAACATGTGCAAGCGCTTGTGCTGTTTCTTTCAATGTTATGCTTTCAATATCCTGACAAGATCCATAAAGTTCCGCAAACGTCTTTTGGATGCCTCCTCCGTAAAACACAACATACGCGTCTTCTGGAATACCATGTTCTTTTCTTCCATGCTCGTTGTATTCTTCGATTTTATCAAATTCGAGCGAATCAAGCGCTGGAGTACCGATAGAATAAATGCGGTCCTCCGGAAATGACGGGTCGTCTTTCCTGATCAAAAGTTTTGCAAGCTCATCGTTGCAAAAGATCCCATCAACCATCTCCCGTGTTTTGCTCTTTACTGCTTGTGCGCCGCCTTCGGCGCCAAGCCCCGCCCAGCCACCAGCAATGAAAAAAAGCTTCTTTGCTCCAAGCGTACTCTTTGCGGCATGCAAGAGAACTGACTGCGGGGCATTGGGTGGATCAATGCAAGCAACGGCTACATCAAACGGTTTCTCTTTTACCAAACGCAAAATATCGACTAGCACCGGCTGATCATGATGATGAATCGGAACAAAATCATCGTCACCTCCATCAGAAAAACGTTTGCCTGAAACATTATCAGTAATAAACCCGATCGCCGAACAGCGCGGGTCTTTCTTTAAACGTTCGAGCAACGGCATCATTGTCTGGTATGCGAGTGGCTCGGAAGCTGCAAGAATAAATCGCTTTGCATCTGGAGACACATCTGCTTTTTCATACAAATACACATGCGTTTCAAAGCGCTCAAGAATATTACTCAATTCCTGATTTGTCGTACTATTTTCCGTAAGTTCATTTCCCTCTTCCAGGCGTCCCACTATTTTCCGTTCCTCATCACCAAGAATCGGTTTTATTTCCGCCGCGTGACTTCTGATAAATTCTTCTTTTTCTTGAAATTGATCCATAGTGATCCTCTTTCCCCTTTCAAAACCTAAGAATCTTATACCACAATAATTATACCTTCGCAACTATTTGTGCGAGAGCTTGAATAACTTTTTGCTGGTCAGTGGACGTAAGTCCGGGAAAAATCGGGAGTGAAATTTCGGTGTTATACCACCCCTCTGCCTTCAGGCATAATCCTTTTTTGTATCCCTGCCTCGCCGGCAGGCGGGCCAGTCTTTGATAGTACGGATGAAAATACGTCGGAATATGATGCACTTGCACGCCAATGCCCGCGGCGCGCAATGCATCAAAAATTTCTTTTCGTTTTTTGATCAAAACTCCTTTCAGCCGTATTGGGTACAGGTGCCATGCGGATTGTATCCTCGCATCTTCAAACGGCAAAATAATATATTTTTCAAGTTTTGCAAAAGCGCGATGATATTTTTGGGCGATACTTTTTCGTGCGCGAATAAATCGATCGAGTTTTTTTAATTGCGAAATACCGAGCGCCGCTTGAATATCCGTCATACGATAGTTAAACCCCAAATCCTGCATTTCGTGATACCAATCTCCTTCTTCTTTGTTTTTGTATTTTGAAGCATCTTTGGTAATGCCGTGTGTTCGAAATCGAAGCATTGCCTCATACCACTGTTTGTTGTTGGTAAGCACCGCACCTCCCTCGCCGGTGGTAATTGATTTTACCGGATGAAAACTAAAAGTGGTTAGATCAGAAATGCTTCCGATTTTTTTGCCAAAATACACTGCCCCCAACGCTTGGCACGCATCTTCTACCAAAACAAGCTGGCGCTTTTTACAAATTTTTCGAAAGTCGTCTAGTTGAGCTGGATGTCCTGCATAATCAACCACCGAAATAAGCTTTGTTTTCTTGTTTATTTTTTTTTCTACTTCTTTTGGATTAAGATTACCGTGTTCATCAACATCCGCAAACACTGGCTTTGCACCAAGATACAATCCGGCGTTTGCCGTTGCGGCAAATGTAAGAGGCGTTGTAATAAACTCATCTCCTTTTTTAAGTCCTGCGGCAAAATACGCCACATGAAGCGCTGCTGTACCGCTATTTACCACTACCGCATATTTTGCTCCGCAATATTTTGCAAGCGCTTCTTCAAATTCAGCAATCTTGGGGCCTTGTGTAAGCCAGTCGGATTTAAGAACATTAACAATTGAATTGATATCATCTTTGTCAATCAATTGTCGTCCGTAAGGTATATTCATAAATTAAAATAAAACTCTCCCATCGTCATTATTTCTGAAGTGCACAGGTATTTTCTTGCTAGAAAATTCCTCGTGCTCGCTCCGGTCGAGCTCGCAAGGCACTTCATAAACAATGCCTTGGTCGAGTTTTGAAAAATGTAAAACTTTCTAAAAAATTAGGATTCTAAAATATTCAAAAGCTCTTTTTTGGTAAGCGCCTTTACGCTATCGCTTGCATAGCGAAAATCAGATGAAACAAATTTATGTTTTTTGAGATGAGTATTGTCCCATTCTTCGTGTGACTGGGGCTCCACCACATAATACTTCCCAATATCGCGCGCCCGACGCACCTCGTCTTCGGTGAGTAATGTTTCGTGAAGCTTTTCCCCCGGCCTAATACCAACTACCCTCACTGTCGCTTTCGGCGCAAAAGCAGAAATTAAATCAGCAACCTTCGCTGCCGAAAGTTTCGGTACAAAAATTTCCCCGCCCCGCATCAAGCCAAGCGCGTCAATTACCAGCTGCACACCTTGATCCACGGTAATCCAAAAACGTGTCATCCGATTGTCAGTCAATATTACTGCTCCTTTATCGCGCTGGGCGCGCAAAATATCCACGATACTCCCGCGGCTTCCCACTACATTGCCGTAGCGTACCAAGCTAAATGATGTTGCGTTTGTGTTTTTGCGATACGCGTTTGCCGCAACAAATAATTTTTCTGCGCACAATTTTGTCGCACCATAAAGATTTATCGGGCTCACCGCTTTGTCAGTAGAAACAAAAACCGCTTTTTTGATACCATTATCCAGTGATGCTTCAATAACATTTTGAGTCCCAAACACATTTGTTTTAATTGCTTCAAGGGGATTATATTCTAGCGCGGGAACTTGTTTTAGCGCGGCGGCATGAACTACATAATCAACTCCGGAAAGCGCCCGATTGAGACGCGGCAAATCACGCACATCACCCAAAAAAAACCGGAGTTTCCTTTGTGGATCTGGAATCGCTTGCTGCATCTGGTGCTGTTTAAATTCGTCGCGCGAAAACACAATAACCTTCTTTATCGATCCTGTATCCAAAAGCTTCCGGACGAACCGCTGTCCGAATGATCCGGTTCCGCCGGTCACTAATACTGTTTTTCCTTTAAAAATGTCGTTTGATGCCATGTTTTGATTAAAACGACAGAATACCCAAAACAGTAACACGCATAAAACTTTTATTCAAGCCAAAGTCGTTATATACTAAAACATCATTATGTTTATAGTATTATGAAAGCCTGTTTGCTTCTTCAACGAAAATTTGCTCCGATTGGGCATGAAATTGCAAAGTGCTTGCAATCATATGGCGTAGACGAATTTTGCGCATACGTAGGGCTCCGCACGGCATATGACTTTTTGCGAACACAAAAAGAAATTAAATATACTTCTCTTTTGTTAGACGAGGATCTGTATAAAAAAATAGAAAATGCAGAGCTTGACATTGAATATCTTAAAAAATTCGAAAAAGAATATGGCATTCCGAATCTTTGGCCATATATGTACGTTGATAGAATATTCATGCACCAAAACCTTATCCGTGAGTATCCCTACGACGAGCCGCTTCTTGGACATGAAAAAATGTTAAAAGCAATCCAGGTATATAGCAAGGCAGTTGTTGAGTTTCTTGAACAAGAAAAGCCGGATTTTTTTGTTACTTCAATAATCGGATCTTTGGGATCGTCGCTTTTGTATCATATCGTTCAAAAAAAAGGAATTCCAGCATTTACTATAGATTCAACGCGTATCGGAAACGGGAATACCGTAAGTTGTGACTTTCGAACATTTAGTTTTGCAGAAAAAATATTTCAAGAGATACAATCAGGCGCCCGGCAAAATAAAAAGGGTCGGGAAGCCGAGGAATACTTGTGCGAATTCCGTAAAAATCCAACCCCTTATGTTGCGGAATATGCTCCCGCGATGCGTCCGATTGCGCGCTCGCGACAGTTTGCATTTTTGTCGCCAAAAAAATTAATAAAAAATGTCCAATGGATTACAAAATCGTTCGCAACATACTTTAAAAAACACGAAAAAGATTATACCGACGAGGTGCCACATATCGCATTGTGGGATCGCGCAAAACGAAAGATGCGCGGGTTTTATGGGTACCGAGATCTCTACCAATCAATGCGCAACGAAGAATTCGCCTTCTTTGCACTCCACATGGAACCCGAAACCGCAACGATGCTCTACGCCCCTCACTATACAAACCAACAAGAAATTGTTCGTCAAGCGGCGCGCGCGCTTCCTGTGGGAATGAAGCTCTATGTTAAAGAACATCCCTACATGGTCAATTACCGACCTCGCAGATATTATAAAGAATTCCTTAAAATTCCGAATGTTAAACTTATTGATCCTGTAACCAATGCATATGACATTATCAAAAATACTAAGCTTGTCTTTACGATAACAGGCACCTCTGCATGGGAAGGTGTACTTTTTGGGAAACCAGCAATAACCTTTGGTGATGTTTTTTACAACGCGCTTTCCATGGTAAAGCGATGTAGAAACTTTGACGACTTGCCATATCTTGTTAAAGAACAACTTGAACATTTCCGCCATAACGAAGAAGAGCTTGTTAATTTTATCGGTGCCATTTTGGAAGAATCGGTTGATGTAGATATTATCACTCTCTGGGAAAAAGCAGACCAAGGCGAGCACATTAAACACAACGAGGGGTTAGAGCGACTTGCGGAATTTATCGTAAAAAAAATAGGAATTATCAAAAGCGCATAATGTCTCCTCATAAAAAACCTGTTGTAATCATCGGTGCCGGAATGTCGGGCCTTGGCGCTGCAATACGACTTTTGGAAACAGGATATCAGTGCGTGCTCTTGGAGGCAGCGCCGGAGGCGGGCGGACTTGCGGGAAGTTTTAAAGTAAAAGAAAAATATTTTCCCCTCGGGTACCATCATATCCTATCACAAGACAAGCCATTAATTGCAACTTTAAAAAAACTAGGGTTCTATCCCAGGGTCGCTTGGAAAAAAGGAAAAGTATTGTTTGCAATCGATGGTCGAATGTACGACCTTCAAAATCCTCTTGAATTTGTCAAGTTCCCCATGCGCTTTATAGACAAACTCCGCTTTATAAAACTGATAATGTATTGTATGCTCAAAAAAAACTGGAACGCTGATCTTGGGGATGCTCAATTGTGGATCGATCGCATTGCAAGCCCCCCGGTACGAGAAGTGATCTTCGATCCACTCATAGATATTAAGTATGGCCTTCCTGCAAATCACGTCAGTGCAAACTGGTTAGGCAGCCGCCTTCACTATCAAGAGTTCTCAAAGCCGCTTGGCTATATCCCGGGAGAAAATTGGACCAGGGTACTTACAGAAATCCTCGTGCAAAAAGTAAAAGATCTCGGGGGTACGATCATAACAAACGCCGCTGTCCAAAAAGTAATTTTTGCCAACAATACGTTCAGGGAAGTAACGTATCAACACCACGAAGTAAGCCGAATACTCACGGGAGATATTTTAATCAACACCGCCCCTCCCCATATTTTTCTGGCACTATCTGGTTATCGCGGGCGCGTGCTAGAAAAAGTAGAATATCTTGATGCGTTATCTGTGGTACTCGAAACAAAACAAAAACTTCCGCGCGAATTTTATTTACTCAGCTGTCTAAAGCCTCGCTATTCATTTGGGGGGATTTTTATGCTCTCCGCGCTCAATGAGACTATCGGAACTGGTAACAACCAGGTACTAAATTTCTTTACTACACTCAGCCCTGCCTATGAGTACTTAAGAAATAAAAGCCCCGAGGAGCTCTTGGCCTGTTATCAAAAAGATTTTAAGAAACTCTTCGGTTTTCTTTTGGAACCTCTGTGGTCTCATCGGACACTCATTACCAATTACTCTCCTAGATTTTTAAAACAATATGAAAACGTAGATCACCGAGGAAGCGTTCGCGGACTTTATTTTGCAGGAAACTACATGACTTACCCTATCATCACCTCTACCGGCAGCGCTATCGAATCAGGAGAAGCCGCTGCAAAATGCATTATTGAAGATTATCAAAAAAGTTTGTAGATTAAAATTTAAACGCTATACATTATCAACTATGAACTATAAACTATCGTTAGTCATTCCAACCTTTAACGAAGAAGGAAATATCGAAAAACTTTTGAATAAAACACATGATGTTTTAAAAAACAACGCAATCACACATGAGCTCATCATTGTTGACGATGGGTCAACAGATCAAACGCGCGCAATCATTCGGAAGCTCCAAAAAGAAGTTCCAGAAATTATATTAATTCCGCGCGACAACGAACGTGGGCTTGCGAGCGCTCTCGTGCGCGGATACAACAATGCGCGCGGAAAATATTTTGGCTCTATGGATGCCGACCTCGCGCATGATCCAAAACATCTTCCAGAAATGCTCGAAATTTTGGAAAAGAATAAGGCTGATTTTGTCATCGGATCGCGTTATATAAAAGACGCACAATTTACCGGGAAACCTTTTATGAATAAGCTTGCGAGCTTAGTTGGGCAAATGCTCATTAAAATTATTCTTGGCGTTACAGCCAAAGATACCAGTAATAATTATCGCATATTCCGGCGAGAAATCTGGGAGCGCATCAAAAATAACCTTCATCCCGAGGGAAATATTATGATCACCGAGATTGTCTATCTGGCGCAAAAAAATAATTTTCGCATTATCGAAATTCCGATTGAATATGTAGAACGCCGCGTGGGCAAAAGTAAATTAAGTATCCTTCAAGAAACAAAGTCGTTTTTCAAAAATATCTATCGTATCAAGCGCAGATTATAAATTCTTTTTCACGTATTCGAAAACTTTTTTAAATCCGGCGTGAATCGTATGGGTCGGTGTCCAACCAAGACCCACTAAATATGTAGAGTCGCTATACGCCGCAAATGATCCTTCCGCTTTATCAGAGAGGCCAATAATTTCTGGGTTGTACCCTTCGAGCTCTGCCATAATGCGCGCGACTTCTTTGAACGTTGTGAGTTTCCCCGTACCAATGTTGACTGCAGAACCATCGCTAACTTTTTGAATCGCAAGACGTAATGCAGATACAAAATCGTCAATATAAATAAAATCGCGGCCTTGATCTCCAGAGCCCCACACTGTTAAAGGATTTTCTCTACACGCCGCGCGCGCCGCAATGGAAGGAATAGGATAATCCAAATCCTGTTCTTCTCCGTATCCAGAAAACGGCCGAGCGCACACAACCGATACGCCGTATTTATCTGCGGTAGTTTTTGCCAAATACTCTCCCGTAAGCTTAATCCATCCGTAAATTGATTCGGGAAGTCCCACAAAACCACTATCCACAAAGCTTAGATATTCTTCTTTCATCGCCATGTGCTTGCCGCGAGCCTGCATTGCCTTAGGGTATGCAACACACGTGCTTACATAAAGCACCCTCCCGATACGCTCCTTGTTGGCAACAACCCATTGAAAAAATAGTGCATCAATAACCTTATTGGTTGCGACAAGTATCGGATTTTCTTCAATCAAAACTGCGCGACCGCCAACGATAGCTGCTAAATGATATACCTCATTGAAATGTGGAATTGCGCGCGGATCGTTACCAATTTGTTTTCGAAAAAAATCAATCGTATCTTCGTTGTAAAACACGACTTTTCCGTTGTTTTTTTTATACACCAGCGCATCGTTTCCTTTGTGCTTCTGATAACCCAAAAGCCATGTGTCAGGATGCTTGCCGGTAAATAAATTATCCAAAATCCAAACTTCCGCACCATCCGCAAGAAGATCGCGCACTAAATGTCGCCCAACAAATCCGCATCCTCCTGTCACCAATGCTCTTTTATGAACATTAATCATAAATAATTTTGTAGAGATTCACATGAGATCCGCCGTAAGAACCGGATGTACCAATGTATGGAGAAAGGTCTATTTTTTGAACACGCGCTAACGGGTCAGAAATTCCAAAGAATGACTTATACCGATATGAAAGCACAATATCATAATCGAGAATATAATCAATGCGCTCGCGCTTAAAAAGTTCCCACAAACGATTCTCGCGCATTGCTTCATAAGCCGCATTATTAATAAGGCCGTCGGAATTCATCAAAAAACGATTGGTAAAATATCCGTGAATGCCGCTATTAAACGATGCGATGCGCGCATGAGGAGAAGTATTGTTTTGCACCCAGAGCGCGGCACGATACATTTCAATTTGATTTTGATGCTGTGGAAATAAACGCGTTGCCTGATACCCAAACAATACCAGCCCCACAACAAAAAGAGCGGGCACGGCGCGACGAATAATGCGTTCCGTCTCGTAGTGACTAAAAATAATGCTGGTGGCAATAAGCACAATCATCGGAAACGTAGCAAAATACCATGGTCTGCCCGACCACCGTACCGCACCGTGAATAACGACCAAAAACATATGCGATATCGTGAAAAGCAAAAGGGCGATGCCTTCCGGTGAAATCGCAATGCTTCTTACAAACATCGCAAATGACGCGCGTCGTATGCGATGCCAATAGAAAATTGGAACCAGTACAATTGCCACAACGCTCCCCAATGATAGCGCGGAGCGCGTGATATTTTTGAGCGAGAAATATACCGGAATGCCAATCATCGTAAGATTAAGAGCAATTGTGCCAACGAGTGCCTGCAAAGACCATAGTATAATTTCAAAGACACCGCGCTCCTTGTAAAAAAAGAGTCGATAATTAATGAGGGTGTACGAAAGGCCGCTTGCCGGTATCGGTGAGCCAAAATAAAAATAGTTATGCAAAAACCAGGGGCTAGCAATAAGTCCTGCGGGAACGACAAAAAGCAAAACCTTTTTCCAAAAAAAATCCCGCCGCCGTAAAACAAAGTACAACAAGATAACAAAAGGGAAAAGCGCGTAATCAAGGCGAGAAAGAATAAGTAATCCGCTCGTAATGCCGAGCTGTAGCATGCGCACAGCGCGTCCATCTCGAATTACATCAATGAGTAATAAAAGCGTCAGTGCGGTAAAAAAAAGCGCAAGTGGGGTTTCGAGTCCACTAAAATAAAAACTTATATTCCATGGATTAAGCGCGTACCATAACATTCCAAGGCCCTGCAAAAAAACATTTGAAGAAAAACGAGCTATAATAGTTCGTATGAGAAGCATGGTTCCTAAAAATAAAAGAATAGAAAAAAACAACATGATTTTTATGGGCGCTATCGTTGCCTCCGGAAATAAATAATGTACTATAACGGAAATCCCCATCCATAACGGATGATACCCATTGGTGAAGTGTTCGCCATCAAACGTCGGGCCTAGGCCCAGTGCAATGTTCGATGCAGTCTTAAAATAATAAAACGAGTCGTCCAATAAGAAATATTCAAGGAGAAACTCGATTGGTTGAAAAACCACGATGCCATATGCAGCAAATATGATTAGCAAAGTAACCAAAAAAACATTTTGTACCATATTATTTCATTTCTTTACGAGATGCATTTTTTGCGAGCACAAACATATTGTCGCCAATATATAATGTAAAAGAGAATCTCCCTAATTTCGGATGTTGTTCTAAAAAAGATGTGGCGCGCCGCCATAATAAAAGTTTTTGCCACTTATAAAGAATATTGAAAAGGTATTGCAAAGAAAACTTCTTATGTATGGTGCGCGTTTCTAAAACATCAAATCTGTTGCGCTCCAAACACAGTCTCATATTTTTTTTATTAAAAAAGCTGATGTGTTCAGGGGGAAGCAAAGAATGCCAGTATTTCCCCAACATACGAGCCCATATACTTGCTGTATTTACCGTAATAATCGCCAAAATACCTTGCGGTAGCAGTAATGCCTGCATAGCTTGAATGGATTGTTCAATTTTTTCGTGCGGAAGATGCTCAAAAAAATCAAACGCCGTGATGACATCAAACGAACCCGGCGCGTAATGACATGTAAATAAGTCGCCGTGTTTTACCTTCCGTCCTCTCTGCGCTGCCTCTTCTGCTGCAGACAAATTGATATCAAATCCTTCTGCCTCATAACCGCATGAATTTGCGATTCCAATAAAATAACCATTTGCCGCTCCTGCATCCAACAACCGTTTGCCGGACCGCACGAGGGTAATGGTATTTAAAACATTGCGATACGTTGGCTCCATTGGCATTTTATCAAACTCGTAATTGACATAACTGCCAAAACCGTCTCCGCATTTATGCAAATATTCATTATTGTAGTATGCGTTGAGGTCTATGCGAGCAGTATCGGCAAAAATAAAACCACATTGGGCGCATCGAAAAAGCATAATGCTGTTTTTGCGTAAATACTCTTCACATAAGTTCTCTCGGCACAAAGGACAATGTGTGTTATTTAAATTCAAATCAGCGCGCCTTAATCAAATAAGCATCGTTGGCAAACACGATGCGTCCCGGGACATCTTGATAAATACTATCTTTATCATTTGTCGAGTATAGCATATAGGAAACATGATACCTATCAAGTGTTTTAATAAACGCGTCGATATCGAGATGGCTACGTTTGTTATACATGGGCTCAAAATCGTACGTTAAATAACGATCGAGGGTTTCTGGCACGAACTCTTCCATGAATAAAAATACTTTAATCTTATTAATAACATTATTTTTTTCGCGAACAGCATTAAAGGTTTGACCAAACATTGCTTGTTGATATTTCGATAAATTATCCGTTATATTCTGATTGGTAATATCAAAATAGGTAAACCTGTCTACAAGCTCTGCCGTCGGAATAATTTGCAACTCCTGTTCTGCGTGAAAATAAAGATAATTACCCGTAAGAAGAATTGTTTTAACCCCCAACTCACGCGGAGCATAAATCACTTGATTGCGTATGTTGTTATGGCGAAACCATTGCAGGGCCTGCATCGCCGGGGAGCTTAAATAATTTTGCTTATCAGCAAATGGATTGTCTCGGAATCGAACAAGCGTCGCGTGGATCACCAAAATCAACGCAACAGCAATCGCTCCGCTCAAAAAAGCGTATCTGAATCGTGACATTCCGTTCATGAAAATAAAAATGATCCCCCCGAAAAACGCAACAATAAAAATTAAAATAACCGGCAAATAGTGAGAGTTAAATTCCAGCTGCATGCCGGTAATCATTTGCTGATTTAACACAACGAGAGACGCAACCAAACCAAGCAAAATCTTTTCAAAACTATTGATATTCGCCGTATCAAAATGATAATGCGAAAAAATATATTTTCTTATCAGAAAAAATGAAATCAATAAAACCAAAATGCCAGCTTGTGTATAAAAACCGGCCGGAAATCTGCTATATAAAGCTCCAATTCTGCGCGCCGATTCCTCATAATAAGCAAGATGATGCAACCGCCACATATGAATCAAAAACCACGGCGACATGAACAAAATAACCGCATACTTATAAAAATAATGATAGGAAATTTTTCTTTGCCGAAGAAAAGACCATGCGTCGGATAAAACTAAAAGCGGCATAGCAAATGTCCAGTGATAGGTATAGGTATAAAACAAAAGTCCTGCCGTAGCCCCCAACGCCAGTTCGCGCTTCCACAAAAATCGATCGCGGGATGAGGCAAAATACGCAATCAAAAAAAGAAAAAGAAAAAGAAAATTCACTTGCGGGCTAATCGTTCGGTCCCAAATAAGCATGCGGGGCAAAAACATATATCCTATCGCGACAAAATATCCGAAATTATCGCCTCGAAACATAACAAGAAACAACACAAACGCAAGCACAAATAAAAGAAAAACAGCAAAATAGTCCATCACAATAAAAACAGTCTTTATGTTTGCATCAAATATTTGCTGCAGTAAGCCAACAAGATTAATATTAAGCGCCGGATATAAATACAAAGAACGGCTCCATTCTTTCAAAAACGGGCTCCCGAGTTCCCAATTTCCTTTTCCGCTTTCATTAACCAGCATCAAATAATACGAGCGGTCTGCGCGCCCCAAAACAATATCCTCCGTTTTAAGATAATCGCCCAAAAAAATCGCCTGCGTAAGGTTAAATTGAAATAGTATCGTAAGAAGAACACTGAGAGCAAAAATAATACCGATATGCTTTTTCATATCAGAAATTTTTTCGGTGACGTGTCCGTCCTCCCCATGGAATGTTCTTCGGTGACATAGTGTAAATCGTGTTCGATCATAAGCTCAACGAGTTTTTTAAACGAAACACTCGGTCGCCACCCAAGAATATCTCGCGCCTTTGAAGCGTCGCCAACCAATGCATTTACTTCATTGGGCCTAAAGTATATAGAATCAACCTCAATAATTGCTTCTCCTGTTTTCAAATTAATACCGTGCTCGTTGGTGTCAAATCCTACCCATTTGATATCTATGCCGAGATAGCGCGCAGTTTCTTCAATAAATTCCCGAACAGAATGCGTCTCGCCCGTTGCAATAACAAAATCATCAGGTTTTTGGTGCTGAAGAATCTTCCACATCGCCTCCACGTAATCCTTGGCATATCCCCAATCTCTTTTCGCGTCGAGATTTCCGAGACGAAGAGTTTTTTGCAATCCGAGCTGTATCCTCGCAAATCCGAGCGTTATTTTTCTTGTGACGAAGTTGAACCCTCTGCGTGGCGATTCATGATTAAAAAGAATGCCGTTTGAAGCAAATGTCTGATAACTTTCGCGATACGTTTTTGCCGTCTCAAGCGCAGAAAGCTTTGAGACGCCATAGGGAGAACACGGGTTAAATCGAGTTGTCTCATTTTGCGGTGGTGGTGAATTGCCAAATATTTCTGAAGAGCTTGCCTGATAAAACTTGGCCGGAATATTAAGGCTCCGAAGCGCTTCCAAAACACGTAAAGGTCCTAGTGCATTTACGTTGTGGGTAAATTCCGGCTGTTCAAAACTAATTCCCACATGGCTTTGCGCAGCGAGGTTATATATTTCATCGGGGCGAATTTTATTGATAATGCGCCAGAGATTTAAGCTGTCGGTGCAGTCTCCATACACAGTAAAAAAATCCGGATGTCCGTACAGATGATCAATGCGAAGAGTGTTGGGAACGCTCGCGCGACGCTGTATGCCATAAACCTGATACCCTTTTTCCAGTAATAACTCTGCCAAATAAGAGCCGTCTTGTCCGGTGACACCAGTAATAAGAGCTTTTTTGTTCATAAAATGCTATAATGGTTTAATCAATTTTTTCATTACTCCATAAATTGCGGGCATTGTCAAACGATAATTTACATCGGGTTTTAAAAGACGCTCATGGCATTTTTTTGAAAGCATAATTCGCATTTCTTTGTTATTCCCCAATGTTTCTATTTTCTCTGCCAAATCACCACTATCGTCAAGTTTGAACGTGAGTGCGCCGCCACCGGCAACCCAATGAAGACCGGTGTTTTCCGGAACAATGCTGGGAATCCCGAATGCCATCGCCTCCGAAAGACCAAGCGCGGGCTGTGCGGTACGCCAGCGCGGATAAATAAAAATATCCGCCCCCATAAGTGATTTATGAAAATCCACCTTTGGGATCCAGCCCGTCACAGAAACAAAATACTCAAGTCCCAAATCTTTTATCATGCCTTCAATCAAAGGCCGCTCCGGACCATCTCCACCGAGCACCAACCGAAAGCGATTCTTATTCTTAATCCGAGAAAATGCTTGCAGCAACACATCAAACCCTTTCCCGGGCGCCATGCGAGCTGAATATAAAATCGTTAGTATATCTTTTTTTTCTGTTCGATTGGCATACGAATGCTCCATGACGCCATATTTTTTCATCACTTCATCCCACGGATAGGGATCGCCGATTATCATGCTTTTGCCTTCAGTTACCAGACCAAAATCTTCGTACTCGCGCCGCAATAAAGGAGAGCCCCAGGTAAAAAAATCTACAAAATTCGCGAAATGAATAAAAATATACCGCTCAATATACCAACGAATTGTTCGTTTTAACGAATAGAACGTGCGCGCGAGCCCCAATGTATCATTACGCCAAAAAAGCGCAGAAATATTTTCTTGCCACGAAACCTGCTCGCGAACAAAAAAAGCAACAACCGGGCGTTTCCCACCAAGCCATCGATATAAGCCGGCACCATAAAAAAACGTTTGTCCTTCGATATAAAAAATATCCGCTTGATCGGAATACGCCCTCATAAACCAAACAGTATTCCACAGAATAGTTAGTTGCCGTTTATTTTTTATGCGCTCTTCAATAATCCGGTATGCGGGAGGGCTTTGCGAAAAATCATTGAGCTCAGAAAAAACGGTCAGCATAGTCACTTCGTTGCCCAACCCTTGCAATGTTCGCGCAGTAAGATCGTTTTCCACCATCGACCCGCCCTTAGTGAAATTGAGTTTTGTTGCAATAAAAAAAATCCGCATAAAGGCGCCAGATCAGTTTTTTCTAAGAAAAAGATTGGTATAGCCCATGTCGTAGAACGGAAGATGGGGGAGGTCTTGCAACGCAAGAGGCTTACACGCGCCTCCGGGTAATACCTCGTGTATTTGAAAGCCGTACCCCTGCATGGTCTTTAAAAATTGCATCGGATCTATGTCCGCGTTCCTTAAATGCTTTGGACAAAACTCGCTTACAATATACAATGGGGGTTTTTGTTTAAAAAGTTTTTTCATCCCCAAAAACGCGTAATATTCTCCCCCTTCGATATCAATTTTAATAACATCAACGTTCACAATATTTGATTCTTGCAAAAACGCATCCAGCGTCACCGAAGAAACAACGGTTTTTTCGAATAGAGCCTTGGGCACGATAATACTATGGGATCCCGTCTTGTTGTATACGTTATAAAACTCTATAGTTCCATCTCTGTCGGAAACCGCTTTATTAACAAGCACCACATTGTTATGCCGCAACTTTTTAATATTTTGACTTAAGAGATTAAAATTTGTTTTATCGGCGTCAAACGCAATCACGCGTCCCGTTGGCCCAACAAGCTGAGAACATAAACGAGTAAAATAACCGATGTGCGCGCCGATATCCACCACCGTCATGCCGGGTCGCACTATTTTTTTAAATAGATCGGTGGTTTCTTTTTCGTAGCGCCCGAGCAGCATCTCCAACTTCCAATCCCATGGAAATTTTTCCGGAAAATACCACTCGCTCATCCGAGCAAAAATGTCTACCAAAAAAACAATCATCGAGCGCATGAAGCGACGCACAAATGGTATGGATTTTGTAAACTCGCTGTATTTTTCTATTTTTGAAAATGCCCGATCCGTCAAAGCCATAGCAAGCCTGATTAGTTATTGTGGATGTACCATTGATAAGCTTTTTTCAAACCGTCTTCTGGTTCAACGGTGTGGCGCCAACCCAAACGGTGGAGGCGGCTGACATCAAGCAACTTGCGCAGTGTACCATCCGGCTTAGAAGAATCCCAAACAATTTTTCCTCGGAAACCAATTATTTTTTTTATTATATGTGCCAATTTTTTTATAGAAATATCTTCTCCAGTGCCTACGTTAATAATTTCTGAATCGTTATAATGATTCATGAGAAAAACACAGGCATCTGCCAAGTCGTCCACATATAAAAATTCCCTTTTGGGTTTCCCCGTTCCCCAGAGCACCGTTTCTTTTTCTTTATTTTGTTTCGCCTCATGGAATTTTCTGATGAGCGCAGGAACAACATGGGAATTTTCTAAATGATAATTGTCGTGTGGACCATATAAATTAGTCGGCATAAGACTTATAAAGTTGGTGCCGTACTGCCGATTATAAGATTGGCACATGATAATACCGGCGATCTTTGCAATCGCATAGGGTTTATTTGTTTCTTCAAGGGGTCTCGTCAAAAGACGCGACTCCTTGATTGGCTGCGGCACAATCCGCGGATAAATACACGAGCTTCCCAAAAAAAGAAGTTTTTTTGCTTTATGAAGATGTGCTTGATGGATAATGTTTGATTGTATCATCAGGTTCTCATAAATGAAATTTGCGGGATATGTAGCGTTTGCCATAATTCCGCCGACCCTGCCGGCAGCCAAAAAAACGTACTCCGGTTTTTCTTTTGCAAAAAAATCGGCAACCGCTTTGGAGTCAACTAAATCCAGTTCTTGATGAGTTTTAAAGATGATGTTTGTAAATCCACGTTTTTGTAAATGCCGCAGTATAGCAGACCCTACCAGTCCGCAGTGCCCCGATACGTAAATCTTCGATGTTTTGTCCATGCTGTTAAGCATAAAATAATGGGGAAGAAATTGCAAAATTGCAATACTATATATAACCAAGTTGGGGGCGTTATAAGTTACATATGAATACGCGCTTGCGTTATGGCACCAATATGGTATGATTTGGTATTACCAATAAACGCACAACATCGTGAATTCTCTTTCTGTTTTTTTTCCTTGTTATAACGACAAGGGAACCATCGGAACAATGATTTTTGAAGCAAAAAGGGTGGCCGAGAAGCTAACAAGCGATTTTGAAATCATTGTTATCGATGACGGCTCAATAGATGGCAGCCGCGAGTTGCTCTTGGATTTACAATCAAAAAACAAGATACCGCAATTAAAATTAGTTTTGCATAAAAAAAACCGCGGTTACGGAGGAGCGCTCCGGAGCGGGTTTGAGGCCGCAACGAAAGAGCTGGTGTTCTACACCGATGGCGACGCGCAATATGATATCAGAGAACTTCCATTATTATGGGAGGGGCTTGCCGACGATATAGATATTGTAAATGGCTATAAAATAAGACGAGTGGACCCGATACACCGAATCATTATTGGATTCGTGTACCAACATGTTATGCGATGGGTTTTTTGGATGCCGATAAAGGATCCGGACTGCGATTTTCGCTTGATTCGCAGAAAGGTATTTGAACATATCGAACTTACCAGCAACACCGGAACTATTACTATCGAGCTCGTCAAAAAAATCCAAAGCGCGGGGTTTCGTTTCGCCGAAGTCGGAGTTTCTCACTATTTTCGAACCTACGGAAATTCGCAATTTTTTAATTTTAAGAGAGTCGCTGCTACCCTGTGGCGACTTCTATTCCTTTGGATTGATTTGATGATACTATCGATCATCAAACGCCCTGCGATGTCCATTGTACTGAGAAAAATAGTAGAAATAAATTTTAAAGAACAAAAATCCATCATTCAAAATCATTTTGTTAGCTCATCAAGCGATATGATTTTGGACTTGGGGTGCGGGACAGGGGAATTTTCGCCATATTTCCCAAAAAACAAATATATCGGTGTTGATATTGACCCGAAGAACATACAGTACGCTATAAAAAAGTATAAGAAAAGCTTTTCGGTTGCTGATGGAAAATGCCTGCCGTTCGCAGACAATTTTTTCACTAAAGTTTTAGTGGTAGGGGTATTTCATCATCTCTCAGATGATGATTCCCGAGGTGTTGCCAAAGAGATAAAACGCGTATTGCAATCAGATGGAGAAGCGTTAATAATGGAAGATACTAAAAACAGCGCTTGGCTTACCAGAATTATGCAGCGCCTTGATCAAGGAAATTATATTCGCACCGGAGAGGAGTGGAAAACTTTTTGGGGAAAACATTTTACAATAAAAAAGATGTGGACGCTTAAGAGCGGAGTTTCTTTTTATTCTGCCTTTCTTTTAATCAATGAAAAAAAATAAACACAAAAAATACAGCGTGCCGCTACAATCGGTCATCGATACCGCCAGGGGTAATTTGCATATCGGCGAAAACTATAAACACATACCGTTTGCCATAAAAAGGTTTTACATTATTAACAACATACCACAACGAAACGCGGTGCGCGGCATGCATGCCCATAAAAAAATCGACCAAGCCATATTTTGCGTAAATGGATCTTTTGATCTTCATATGGACGATGGAAACAAAAAATGGAAAATTGCCATGAACGATCCTGCCCACGGCGTGCTCGTTAAAAATAAAATCTGGCATCATATGACCAATTTTTCAAAAGATTGCGTGATATTCGTTGCCGCAAGCGACTACTATAAAGAAAATGATTACATCCGAGACTACAACGAATTTATAAAACTCATATAAGATGATTTTATTTAACGATTTCGTCACAGAATATAAATCGATAAAACGAGACATTGATTCTGCGATTCGGCGAGTTATCGATAGAGGATTTTTTATCTTGGGACCCGAGGTGGATAATTTTGAAAAAAACTTCGCAAAATACTGCGGAGCAAAATACGCGGTTGGCGTAGCCTCGGGCACTGACGCGCTCTATTTAAGCTTGCTTGCTTCGGGCATCGGCCGTGGAGATGAAGTAATTGTTCCGGTCAATACCGCGCTTGCAACCGGTATAGCAGTCACTATGAGTGGAGCGCGGCCGATTTTTGCTGACTGCGACGAAAATTTTTTGATCGATATAAAAGTAATTCCGTCACTGATAACAAAAAAAACAAAAGCAATCATACCAGTACACCTCTATGGACGATCCTGCGACATGAAAATGCTTGTGGCTGTTGCAAAAAAATATAAATTGGTGCTCATTGAGGACTGCGCGCAAGCACATGGGGCCATGTGGCATAGAAAAAAGGTAGGGACGTTTGGGGACTTTGGATGTTTTAGTTTTTACCCTACAAAAAATTTAGGTGCCTATGGCGATGCAGGCGCGATAACGACAAATAACGAACATTGTTACAAAAAATTAAAAGCTCTGCGCTTTTATGGGGCATCCGATCGGACAACTAGTACCCTGTTCGGCATAAACAGCCGCGTGGATGAAATACAGGCAGCAATTTTGAATGCAAAGCTTGCGCGCTTGGATGAATGGAACAAAAAAAGAAAAAATATCGCGGCGCTTTACCGAAAACTCGTCACGAACAAAAATATTGCATTGCCGAAACCGGCAAAAGACAATGAGCATGTATATCACCTGTTTGTGGCACGAGCAAAGAACAGAGACGCAATAATAGCAGCGTTAAAAAAAAACGGCATTCATACTATGATCCACTATCCTGTTCTTTTGCACCAGCAGCCAATTTTCAAAAACATAAAACAGCGAGGGACGTTTCCTCACGCTGAAGCATACGCCAAAGAAATTTTCTCCTTGCCTATACATCCATTTTTAAAAGAAAAAGAAATTATACATATAGCGAAAGCTTTAAATGTCGTCTAAAGAAAATGTCCGTTTTTTTTAAAACCTTTGTACGTGAAAATTATTTTGCTCTCCTGACAGCGATATTAGTTGGTTTGATTTATGTGGGACCCCAACTTATTTTCATTTTTTCTTTGGGCGATCAGTATCAAGGAATCCCGATGATGCACACAGCAAATGAGGATTTTTATTTAGCGCGGATCCAAGAAATTCTTGATAGTCATCCGGCGGTCAGTTCGCACGCATTTTTTGAATATAAAAACCAATGGCCTATGCAATCGCCGACGGTAGAATTGCTTTATGCGCTGCCGAGCTTGCTGTTCGGCGTCTCTCTTGCCTCTGTTTTAATCGCAAGCAAATTTGTTTTGCCCGCTATTTTATTTCTTGTGGTTTATTTTTTGATACGCAAACTTACCGATCAAGCGCCATCGTTTCTTAATAAGGCAAATGCGATAGCGGGCGCCCTTATGGTAACGCTCGGTTATGATCTGGTTGACTATCGCAATGTATGGCTTTTCCTGATCGGTCAAAGAGAACCCGGGGGAGGCTTTCTCCTTTGGTCCAGACCAATAAACCCCGTCTCAGGAGGAATTTTTTTAATGATCTTTTTGGTTTTTATCTGGTCTATTATACAAAAAACAAAATGGCACAAAGCATCCCTATTGGGCGCTTCGGTATTTCTTGCCCTCATGATGGGAAGCTACTTTTTTGGCTGGGGGTTGGCTCTCTCAATTTTATCAATTCTCGGATTTTTATACTTAATAAAAAAGGAATATCAAATTATTAAAAATCTCGTGTGTGTTCCCCTATTAGCGCTATTATTGGCTGCGCCTTACTGGTATATCGTATGGCAAGCAACGAAAAGTCCGTGGTATGCCGAGTCTGCCTTGCGCAACGGATTATTTTACACACACCGTCCATTGCTCAACAAATTTATGATTGCGGTATTAGGAACATATCTCATTTTCGTTTTTGTGTTCTCTAGAGAAAAACTTTCAAATTTTAAAGATTGGCACTGGATGTCGCTTGCATTTATTTTTGGATCGTTTGTGGCATATAATCAGCAAATAATAACCGGGATGACCATTTGGCCTTATCACTTTGTTTCGTATACCATCCCCTTGGGAGTAATAGTTTTAATGACGCTGTTATATAATTTTTTGAATACAAAAGCGCCGCGTCTTTTGATAATCGCGATTATTGCAATAGCAAGCGCATCTCTTTTTTACGGAACCGTTATTCAGGCAAGTGTTTACCAACGTCTCTTCGCGCAATCTGTTGAGACGCAAGCATACGCCCCAGTCTTGCGCTGGCTCAATGCGCAAGAAAAGGATTGCGTCGTTTTCGTAAACGAAACCGATGGGCGTGCATCTGTTTTGGCCGGACTTATTCCCGCGTTTACCCATTGCAATGTTTATGCGTCAACATGGGTTCATTCGCTCATGCCAACAAAGCGTTCGTATCATAGTTATTTCGCGGCGCTAAAACTGCGGGAAGTTCCTCCAGACACCATCAATCAATACATAAAAGAAAACGGGAGCGAGATAGTCGGATATCTCTTTTCCAATTGGAAGGGGCTTTATAACTCCCCGGACTTTCCAGATTTTTCAGACCCCGAACTCGAGCAAAGAATAAAAGAATTTCCAGAACAGTATCAAGAATTTTCAAAAAAAGATTTTAGAAACGAATTGGAAAAATACCGACTTGATTATATTCTCTCTTTCGGCACGCTTAGCCCGTCATTGGTTAAATCTCTCAAACTGGAAAAATCCCTTGAGGTAACCGCTCCCGGCATCGTAGTATACACTTTTTAGACCCGCTGCCGTTTCGTTTCATGCCAGACGGTAAGTAGTGTTTGATATGGTCCGGTTTTAAGTATTGTGCCGCCGAGCCAAATGAGAGCCGCGTAGAATATGCCAAGCGCGGTGATAAGCGCGATAAACGCCGTGTCTCCCAAATCACCAAATTGTATGACGCGTTGACCTATGAACCATACGATGAGGGATGCCCCCAGCGGCACAGAAATGGTATTAATAGCGTCTTGTACGCGAACGCCAACAAGACGATTGGTTTTATAAAAAACAATCAAACTCATAATTCCTGCGTTCATGAGTACTGCTATTGCAGTCCCCATAACACCATAAAGTGGAGTAAGTATAAAAATAAGTATAGCAATAATGGTGGTGTTCAATATTCCTACATAAAGTTGAAAACGCGAAAACCCAAGCGCATTAAAAAGCGCTGACGAAAGCGAGAAAATCGTTTGAAAAACGGTCGCAACAACAAGAATTTTAAAAAGAATATCGAGTGCGATCCATTGCGGCCCGAGCGCGATTAAAATAAGCCGCCGGCTTGCGGCAAGGGTTAGAACAACGAACGGAATCCCGATAAACATCAATATATCTAAACTTTTTAAATACCCTTCTTTTACTTTTTCGGCAGAGCCCCGCAAACGTGCGTACGCAGGAAAACCGACTTTGTTGATAACGCTCATAAGGGGCGCCGTGGGGGTAGTGGCAAGAGCTTTTGCGCGCGTATAAAGCCCCACCTCGGTCGCGCCAAGAAACCGCCCGATAACCATATTTTCAAGCGTTCCGGATAGTTCTCCCAAAATCCCTTGGCCATACAACCACTTGCTGTACCCCAAAAAACGTTTGAGGTGATACCACTCCATAGTAAATGAAGGACGAAAAGGACAGAGAACATAGGTAGCAATGACCGCGGTGGCATAAAGAGCAATATTTGCAAAAAAAAGAGCCCAATATGACCGCAGATACCAAGCAAGCAAAACGGCGACAACGCTATAGGCAATGCGGGACAACATATCACGCACAAAAACTTTTTGAAAATCCAGTTCTTTGAAAAACATGAGTTGTGCTACGTTCCCCAGTCCCTGAATAAGTACAAAGATACCACCCAGCTTCAATGCAAATGCGGCGTTTTCAATATGAAAAAACATCGCAATCATGTTCCCAAAAACAAAAACGAGGGCAAAAACGATAAACGACCGCAAAACATTAATAGTCCAAATGGCGTTGTAATACTGACGTGGGTCGTCTGTTGCGCTTCGAATGAGCGCAGTATCAAAATCAATGGTAAGCGCTAAATCAAGCAACGGGGGAACAAGAAAAATAATTGCCATAATACCAAAATCCTCCGGAGTTAAAAGCCGGGCTAAAATAAAAAATGTGCCGATGGCAAGAACCCGTTGGGCAATGGTATTGAGCGTCATCCATATGCCACCACGTATTGACTTTTTGAGTATTCCTTCGTTTTGATATTCCATGCGCACGATCTTCATAAATCGTTGACAATATATGCTCTCATTATTATAATCTACATAAAAACCGCCTGCAATAATCTTATGGAGTTCTTCAGTCAAAACATTGTGCGAAAAAAGAAATCACTGGTTTATTTCCTCGCTATAGCGATTGTCTTAGCGCCGATATATCACTCCTTGAAAAAAGTCCCTGATGTCGTGTTTCTGCCATATCTTTTGTTTTCTAACACACTACCGTCAATGACGTTAAGCCAAACCAAGCCCGAAGACATTAATAAAATAAATATAACAGCCCCATCTGCAAGAAGTTACTACGCCGAATTACTCAACATGCATCGGGCGGAAAAGCTCGGCCTCTTAACAAAAAATTGGCGCTTAGTCAATGTATTTGCTAATGGTCGGAGTAGCGTTTATTTGGTTTCTGACCAGTGGTCAAAAGATTTACTCGCAAAAGCTGGATGGCCCGACGATGCCAATATTCTTGTGCTGGGGGCCGTGGCAGATATTTCCTCTGAAGACACCGAGATGATATGGAAAAGTTACACTCACGGGGAAGGATTTTATGAAGCACCGAGTGTGTTGCTGAAAATTATCCGTTACGCCGACAATGAAACATTTAAAAAATCAATAGGGGTGTTGTTAGATTTGGACAAATTTTATAAATGGAACGCCTTGAGGGCTTTGGCTGGCAACACCCGTCAAAGCGATGAGAATATAACTATGCTCTTTAATACGGCAACGGGGATGTTTGAAATAGTGCCCGCAGATATATCGATTGCTTCCTTGGAAAACAATAACGATGAGGCATCTCTTTTAACAAAAAGAATTTTATCTATCGACGCATTTAAAGAAGAGCGCAACAAAGTGCTTCGCGAATACATAGAAAACAAGGCCAATCTCAAAGACGATGTTGCATTTTATGATCGTATTGATGCAGAAAGCCGCTCGGATTTTTTCAGAGATTTTTCTAAAGAAGACAATAATTTTGTTTTTTGGTACAAAATCAAAACTACTCGAAAGCGCCTGATAGAAAATTTTGATCGTGTGAAAACCGTACTAGAAAATAAATATTCTTTCTTGGACGCGAATGCCGACGCAACCAAGTTAAAATTCGGCAACGGGTTTGAGCGTTTTCCCGAGACATGGGGAACGATAGACGAATTTTTGGCAACAAACTACCAATTTTTAAAACAGGATGATCGTACAATAATTTTGCCCCCCGGCAGTCATGCGTTTCGCAAAACAGTTATTATTCCCGTTGGTGTAGATGTCATTATAAAGCCCGGCGCGACTCTCTTTATGGATAAGGGTGTGTCTATAATTTCTTACAGTCCCGTCGTGGCAGAAGGAATCGCGAATCAGCCCATTCGCGTTGTGCGCTCCTCGCAAGGAGGCGCGTGGGGAACGTTTGCGGTTATCAACACCAAGCGCAATAAAAGCATTATCAATCATGTGCGTTTTGAGGGCGGTTCTGGGGCAGAAATGAATGGCGCTATTCTTACCGGCATGGTAGCATTTCATAATGCCGACGTAGATATTGAAAATTCTTCTTTTAACAACGCGGGCGATGATGACGGCCTTAATGTAAAGTATGGAACAGCTTTGATAAAAAATTCTTATTTTTCGGGCAATTATTCCGACGGCATTGACATAGACTTTGCGGGCAATAATACACGGATCGTTGGTAATCGATTTATTGACAACGGATATGGCGGGGGCGGAGATGGTATAGATTTGAGCTGGAGCAAAATTGTAGTTGAAAATAACACCGTACACAAATGCACCGATAAGGGCGTCAGTGTCGGTGAAAATTCAAAACCGATTATCAAAAATAATAAAATAGAGCAGTGTGATATTGGTATTGCGGTAAAAGACTCGTCAGTAGCGCAGATTACCAACAACAGCATAAATCAGGTACGAATTGGGGTCGCGGCCTATCAGAAAAAAGACGTATTCGCGGGGGGCAACGCGAATCTTAAGGACAACACAATAACCAACACGATTATCAACTACGAAAAAGACGACTTATCGAGCATCAATATTCAATGAAAGAAGTAGTTCAAAATGTTATCAAGAATTATTTTAGGATAATCGCTACGGCCTTAACCGCCTTGTTTTCCTTTACATCTTTTTTTATGGCATCATTTTTGATCTATGTCTATTTATATGATATACCGCGATATACAATTATCGGCGAAATGCCCGCAAGTATCCGCGGAACCATAGAATTTGTAAGAGATATACCGTACTGGACATATAAAATAAAACCGGTTTCGTTGCCGATGTATCGTTTGTATATTGATGCGGATGAGTACCAAAAAATAATTGACGCTTTGCCAGAAAGCGGGGATGAGGTTTTAAGTGATGAGCTCCGAACAAAAGTCCCTGCGCTGTTTGTGTATAACGGAAAAAAAATGGATGTAAAGGTTAATTTGCATGGAGATATGTACAATAACTGGATTTTTAAAAAGAAGTCATGGCAGATTCGATTTCAAAACGGCGAATTATTTGATGGTACTTCAAAAATAAATCTTCTTTTGCCTGATGACGAAGCGGTGTACGCGGGAGAACATGTAAATACCTATCGAGCAAAAAAAATGGGGCTGGCAGCGCCAAATGATAAATTTATTGTTCTGCAAATCAACGACGGCCCAAAAATGCTGTATTACCAAAAGGAAGGATGGACGCCGGAGTTTCTCGTTAAGAATTTCAGAAACTCGAGCGGAAATCTTTACGGTGAGGCAGGTGCTTTAACAGATCCGATTTTTGAATCCACAATGTGGTGGAAAAAATTTAACAGCGTTGCGGGAGAAGAAAACAATTTTTCTGATCTTGCGTATCTGTTGGATTTGATAAAAAACGCCGACGACAACGCGTTCAAAGACGCAATCGTCAAAATTATCGACATGGATACTTTTTACACCTGGCAAATTCATTCAATGCTTGCGGGGAGCGTCCATCAGGACGAAAACCACAACATGCGCATTTATTTTGACAAAGAAAAGCAAAGATTTTTTCTTATCGCGTGGGATGTCAGTGTATGGGATTATGTCGAAAAATTTGAACGTCCCCGATTCGGCAAAGTAGTTTATGATTTAGATGTTAACTATAATCCTCTCGTAAACAGAATTTTGAATATTCCAGAGTTTTTGCTGGAACGAAACCGCCGCCTTTGGGAATATGTGAAAGACGACACAAATATTAACGAGGATATCGCTTATCTTGACCAAGCAACGGAAAAAATTAAGCCGGCTGTTTTTCAAGACACCCAAAAATATGACCGCAACGGCAAAGCGGATGCAACAATGCGGCGGGTACGATCAAACCTGTTGAGCAACTATGCGTTTTTGCGCGAACAGCTGGGAAAATCAAATTTTTTTGCTACTCTTTCTTATCAGTCAACATCAACAATAGCAACCATTGATTTTTCTTACGTGAGCGCAAGTCCTATTAATTTTAATGGTCTGCGTATTTCACGCGTATCATCTTCACCGTTCAACAGCTTCTTGCTCTACGAGGATTCAAATCGAAACGGCCAATTTGACTGGCCGGATGCGAAAATCGCCAACTTGAAATATGAAAATGGCATGCTGTCTGCGCGGAAGCTTGACTTGCTTTTATACTCTGATAGAATTGACAATGATTATTACGAACCGATAACTGTTCGCATGACTGACAAAAAATTTTTTGTTGTAGCGCCTCTTCCGTTTACTATACAAAATCCGAATATTTCTCTTGATATATTTAATGCAATAACCGGTACGATAATAAATTCACTCATTCATGTGAATAATCGTGAACCATTTTTCTAATTTCTTATTTGTCTAACCCCATGAAATACAACGATACTCGCCACGAATTTAAATACGTGCTGAATCAATTTCAAGCTCGTTCAATTGAGTCCTTTGTTCGAAAAATAGGATTACAGAGAGACGAGTCGCAAAACGGATCCTATCCGGTCACCAGCTTGTATTTTGACACGCCAACGCTTGAAGATTATTACGACAAGCTCGCCGGATTAAAATACAGAAAAAAGCTCCGTACAAGGGTCTATGAAAATAGATTTGAAAATAATAAAAACAAAATATGGCTGGAAATCAAAGAAAAGCACGATATGAATATCAATAAAACAAGGTGCGCAATATCGATCGATGTACTACAAAAGTTATTGGATAAGGATGTAGTTGGTTTCTCGAGCGCAGCCTCTTCTCAAGAAAACGAATTCCTTAAGAGATTTGCATATCTTTACTGGAGCAAAGGATACCGACCTCACATCATTGTGCGATATAACAGGAAAGCATATGTTGACCGTTTTTTTTCCTCAATCCGCCTTACTTTTGACAGTGATTTGGAAACTTGCACGTGGAATAACTTTAAGTATAATAATGCTATCATGACACCGGTGCAACAACATGCTGTTATTATGGAAATTAAATTTCACACCGCGATGCCCTGGTGGTTTCGAGAAATTGCTCGCCATTATGGTCTTGCGCGGCAAGCCATATCAAAGTACACAACAGCAGCTGACATCATTAATAGTGTAAATTCATTGCCCAGATAAATTATTTATGAATAACTTCTATAGCATCGCTCCAGTCGAATTAAGTATCGCTATTGTTGTTCTCAATATTGCCCTCTCTTTTGTCCTTCAGCTTGGTATCGCGTGGATATATAAAAAAACTCACCGCGGTCTTTCCTATGCGCCGTCTTTTGTTTTTACTTTGATTATTATTGGCACGCTAGGAACATTCGTTATGATGATCATTCAGCAAAATTTTGTGGGAGCTGTCGCTTTGCTTGGCGCATTTTCTTTAATTCGGTTCAGAACAATTCTCAAAGAAACGAGGGATGTGGCGTTTGTTTTTTTCGCTTTGGCGGCGGGTGTTGCGATTGGCACCGGCAATTATGCAACGGGGTTAGTTTCGGTTGTTTTGATCTCGCTGATTATTTTAGCACTGGATTGGTACAAAATCGGAAGCATAACAAAAAGTACTGGATTTATATTAACTTTTAACGCAAACGAAAACTTTGATATAAATGCGGCCAAGTCAGTGTTGGCTCGAAACTCAAATACCTTTAATTTATTGCAGACCAGAACACACGGTGTCGGCATCGAGACTTACGTTTTTTCATTGAAACTCAAAGACGCTCTACAGGTAACTGAGATTGTCAAAACATTAAAACGCGACCCCTCAATATTGGACGTTGAACTGATAACCGGTGAGCACAGCGTAGAGTATTGATTCACTCAGCAAATACGCTCTCTGAATAAGGCAGCAACATTCTCGATATCGTACTCGGCAACACGCTCCTCAAACAAAGTCCGGTATTCATGTGAGACAGAAAGAGCCCCGCAAATTCGTTCGCAAAAAATCTTCACATCTCCTCGTGGCACAATATTTTTCTCTAATCCACGAAGTGCAATTTCACGAACCCCACCGACATCAAACGCAACAAAAGGAATGCCCGCCGCCATAGTTTCTAACAGCACGTGAGGAAACCCCTCTTCTTCGGAAGGCATTATAAACACATCGGCGATTGCAAAATATTTGATAATTTCATTTTGCGGAATCCAGCCAAGAAAGCGAATTTTGGTTTGTAGTTGATAGTTGAGAATTTGTAGTTCGAGCGCTTTGCGCTCGGGACCATCGCCGATAACAACCAAAACAATATTTTCATCTTGCAAGCGTTTTAGAATTTCGGGAATATAATGAGCGCCTTTTCTCTTTGACAACCGATGAACAAACAATAATACCTTTGCGTTCTCTGATATATTTAACCTTTCTCGTAATTCCTCGTGCTTCTCCGCCACGTTCCACTTTTCACTTTCCGCTTTCCACTTCTCTGTGTCTATCCAATTCGGCAATACTTTTACTTTCTCAAGCGGCACATGATAATGCTTTGCATATTCTTTTTTTAATCCTTCCGTTCCCGTTATCAAAAAGGTAACCATTTGATACACAAGTTGCTCAAATTGTTCTCGAAACCAGTTTCTCCGGTATTGCCAGGGGAGCCCGCAGTTCCAATAAAATACTCGTCCGCCAAAAATACGCGTCACCAGTGAAGCAAAAAACGCAGAAAAAAACGAATAGTGAACATAAAAATCCCGATATCCTGCTGCGCGAGCACGCAAAATATTTATTTTTGTTTGCGCAATACGAAATAGAAAAAGTGTCGGCCGTTGCACATATAGTTCAGCGCTGTCGAGTAATGGCAACGCACCGAACGATCGCTCAATAATACAGCGAATCTGGATGTCGGAAGACAAGCGTGCAATCATTTCAAAAATATACGGAAAATGCGTCGGGGTATCCGTTCGGTATTCCGGAACAATAAAACAGATTTTCTGTTTTTTAGCCATTTAAAAAATGGTGTAGATAAAAGGAGCAAGAGCGGAATTTTGGGCAAAAAGCAACAAAAAACCAAACAAAACCATAATAACAATCATGGGCAACAAAGACCATTTTTTGTTCTCCTTAATAAAAAACCAAAGCTGTTTAAGCGTGTTCCACTTGGAAGTCATACGACAATAATATCAATGGTATCTCGATTAATCAAGGCTGAATCCGCCTAAGTATTTTTTTAAACCATCTGAATCAACTAAGCGCATATTGTCTTTTTTTGCAACAATAAAGTTGCCAATAATCAAATAATCCATATACGTATTAATAAAACAACGAAACGCGTCTTCTGGGCTTTCTACAATCGGCTCCCCTCGTACATTAAATGATGTGTTAATAATGACGGGACATCCGGAAATGCGATAAAATTCTTGAATCATATCGTAATACAACGCGTGGTTTTCTCTTCGAATAGTCTGAATTCTTGCAGATCCATCCACATGAGTCACCGCAGGAATAGTGTCTTTTTTAACATTGGCAACCAAAAGCATGTAAGGGCTCGGAACTGACAAGTCAAAATATTCTTGCGTATGCTCCTCAAGCACGGTAGGCGCAAAAGGCCGGAAACTTTCTCGAAATTTTATCTTTAAATTTACCCTTTGCCAATTTGCTTTATTCCGCGCATCGGCAATAATGGAGCGTGCCCCTAAGGCGCGGGGACCAAACTCCATTCTTCCTTGAAACCACCCGATAACATTGTCTTCGGCAATCAGACGCGCTGTGTGTACAATAAGTTCTTGGTCCGAAAGCTCTCTGTATTGTGCTTTGTTTTCGTCCAGTGTTTTTTGAATCTCATCGTTTGTGTATGCCGTTCCAAGAAAAACATTCGGCATTGTATCATGTTGTTTTTGGTTTCCCAAAACATCGTAGTAAATATACAAGGCGGCTCCAACCGCTCCACCCGCATCCCCGGATGCTGGCTGAATATAGATATGTTCAAAGAGTTTTTGTTCCAAAATCTTTCCGTTGGCAACACAATTAAGAGCGACACCGCCTGCCAAACAAAGATTTGTAGAAGGATATTGATTCTTTGCATAAGCAACTATTCGCAAAACAACTTCTTCGGTAATTTTTTGCAAGGCCGCGGCTATATCTTTATGATGCTGCGTGAGTGCAGCTTCCGGATCGCGCGGAGGGCCACCAAAAAGCATATCAAAATTTTTATTTGTCATCGTAAGTCCGTACTCATATGCAAAATAGCGCATATTAAGATGAAAGCTTCCGTCCTCATAGATTTCAATGAGTTTTTTAAAATGAATCAAATAGCGCCCGGGATTCCCGTACGGAGCAAGCCCCATTACCTTGTATTCCGCACTATTTACCTTAAAACCCAAATAATATGTTACTGCCGAATACAAAAGTCCCAACGAGTGCGGAAAATGAATCGACCGGATAAGGCGCATAGTATTGCCGCTGGCATACCCAACGGTTACCGTGTCAAACTCTCCAACTCCATCCATCGTCACCACCGCCGCATCATCAAAATTTGAAGCGTAATACGCACTTGCCGCATGAGCATAATGGTGTTCGGTATATAACACAGGGCCTCGGTATCCGAGTTCCTGCCGTATTTTCTGCTCAATCCACTGCTTTTCGCCAAAAAGAGAAGTCATGGCGTAAATGAATGACGCAAGCCCACGCGGCCATACGCGAATGTAAGTGGTAAGTAACCGTTCAAATTTCAAGAGCGGCTTTTCGTAAAACACCACATAATCAATGGCGTTTATATCAAGAGCGGCGTGCGCAAGGCAAAAGGACGCCGCGCGTTTAGGAAAGCTTGCGTCGTGCTTTTTTCTTGTAAAACGCTCCTCTTGGCACGCCGCAACAACGTAGCCATCCACGATCAATGCGGCGGCAGAATCGTGGTAAAAAAACGAAAGTCCGAGAATTTTTATGCTTTTCTGCGCTTGAAACATATTAAAATTGGCGTTCTGTACCGGCAATGGTCGGTTTTTTATATGGTTTATCGATCCACATTGAAAAATTTTTGATTTTGTTTCTTTTCCACAACCTAGGGAGCGCGTAAAAAATGTGATATATGCCAAATAATACAATAAAAAGAATTGTTAAAATAATTCTGCTATTTACCCATCCGATGCCGTGAGCAATGTTTTTCCAAATACTCCATGTTTTTTGCAAAAATTTTTTCATGCAGCGTGGTGATCTAAAAAATTAAAACCGGCGCTCTTTCATAAACCGCAAAAGCTCCTCTGCAACAATCGCGTTGCCTTCTTCGGTAAAATGCCAAACGCCACGGATATATGCTTCCTTATGCTCTTTGTTTATAGCATCAGAAAGCGCCGAAGAAAGATCCAAAATAGGAAACTCTTTATCTAATTTGTTTTTAAGAATCGCGTTGGGAACAAAGAGATCAATCGTAGGATTAAAACGCGTAAGGCGCCGCGTCAGTTTTTTGTCAATTTGCCATGGGCTCGGGATAATCAAAAGAGCAAATGCGCCATTGTTCTGTTTTACTCTTTTGCCAAAAACACCGATGACGTCTCCAGTAAAATCCAGAACCTCTTTTTGACGCACATAACGAGAATCGGCGAGATTTGTGTACGGCCAGATATTAATAAAAACATTGGGATCCGGCTCAAAGGGTTTATTAAATATTGTCGCCCTTACAAACCATTTTGCCTCAAAAAACCAATCATTTTGTATAAAAAATGATTGGTAGAGTGTATGCAATGCGCGCGAGCGCAAAAATGCATTTACAATACGCTTTGATAGACGTAGTGGCGCGGTGTTTGTCGTAGGAACCGCGGGCTTCTCCTTTAAACCAGCCGTGGAAAGGTCACGCGACGCAAGAATAAACTCTTTGCGATCGATGTAGCGAAGATTGTCACTGATATCATTGCCCAAGAACGTTGCAAGAATGACAAGATCGGGTTGGTATTTGCGAACATAAGCATCATAATAATACAATTCATCAACTGTTGATTGATCAACCATACCAAAGTTCATAATCTCGTAGTTTGTATCTCTCCTGGTATTTAAACGACGCTCGAATAGATAAGGAAATGTCTTTTCATAATCAACAAATGGCGCTCCCTCGGTAAAAGAATCGCCAACAATGGCAATACGAAAAACATCAGATGGTTTTTCAAGAGAGTAATTCTCACCCAAAAAACCCTCTGCATTGGTTTTAAAGTGTACCGCGCGTTGTGCCTCATCGGAGTAAATATATTTGTCAATGTTTTTTTTGAGCAACACGAATCCTCTTCCTGCGTCATTAGCAAAATATATCGGCGCTGTTTTCTGCTCTTTGTTTAAATAAACAAACAATCGAAGACCTAATTCCACAATTCCAAAACCAATAAACATCGATAAAAAAAGTAGCGCGATTTTGAATTTCATACTTAGAAACTTACATTATAGCATATGGTACAAAAAGGAGCGTATTTCATTTCTACGCTCGTTGATGTTCTTAACACGTTGGCCTTTTACGCAACAAGGGTGCTTTTATTGTGATAAACTTCCCGTATATCATTCTGTACCATTTCGTATATCATCTCCACAAATCGCTTTTCCGGCTTCCAACCAAGTATGCGGCATGCTTTTTGGGCGTCCCCTTCAAGATAGTGAACTTCTTGAGGACGGTAAAACGCTTGATTCACACGAACAATAATATTGCCGAACTGATCGTAACCAACCTCATACGCGCCTTGTCCGTCCCAGCGCAGTTCTCGCGCAAGCATGCGAGCAGCTATCGTTACAAAATCTCGCACACTATGCGTTTTTCCTGTCGCAACAACATAATCATCAGGTTTTTCTTTTTGAAGCATCTTCCACATTGCTTTTACATAATCCGGCGCGTACCCCCAATCACGTTTGGCGTCAAGGTTTCCTAATTCTAGATGATCTTGTAATCCCAAAACAATTTTTGCAAGCGAATAAGTAATTTTTCGCGTTACAAAATGCTTTCCTCGGCGTGGAGATTCGTGATTAAACAAAAACCCAGAACAAATAAAGCATCCTGCGTTGCGACAGGGAAGCACAATTTTTTCGTGTGTTGCTGTTTTTGCTTCAGCATAAGGACTCTGCGGATTAAAAGATGTTCTTTCGTTTTGCGGCGGCGGTGAATTGCCAAACATTTCGCTCGTTGATGCTTGATAAATCCTTACGTTCCGATTTACCCGCAGCGCCTCATCCACTACCTTCAAAGCCCCATAATAGTTCGTATCGAAAGTTTCGAGAGCACAACAAAACGAATCCCCAACGTGCGACTGCGCAGCAAGATTATACACTTCATCAGGCCGCGCCTGTTCCATCACACTACGCACAGCGCCCAAATCAGTAATACTCCCTGATAAAATACGCAAACGATTTTTAATATGTTCGATACGTACAAATGGATCGTTACTTGACCTTCGAACCAAACCGTACACTTCATATCCTTTTTCAAGAAGCAGCTCGGCCAAATAACTGCCATCTTGTCCGGTAATTCCCGTAATCAGCGCTCGTTTGGACATTTCGACTCCATTTGCAGAAATCAATCTGTGGAAATCCTATCACCATTTCTCCCATAATGTCAATCGTCGTCGTCCCGCCTTATTGCGCTCTTCGTATAAATATTGGATATCCTTGAATGCTTTCGGCGGGAAAATAAAAGGATGAAATAATATCCTCTGCCTCTGCTAAAAATTTTCCGTTGCCAGCAGACAAAGCAACATCAGGCAGAGGATCGGAGAAAAGAGGGTTCTTCCCCAAAACGGGAAGCCCGACCATTTCAATAATTTGATGCTTCCGCTCGGGCGGGATGAAAAGCGCGATTGTCGGCTCTCCGAGAATTGCGATGGTTTTGGTGGGATAGCGATCATTAAGCGCCTGCCCCGCGCGTAGCGCCACATCAGATGTGTAAATTTGCGCTACAGTAAAAAAGTGAATGATTTGAATTGTTATAAGAACACTACATACCAAAGAAGCGCCGTGTCGCCATTTCATCACTGCGCCCAACGCATAAGGAACAGACATTAATATCAAAAGCTCTGCTGCAATAATATATCGCAGCCACCCAGGGCTACGGAGATAATAAAAAAATGCGAGCGCACTATACACCACCACGAACACAAAAAATATCCTTTTCTCTTCGGTATGCCAGAAGTGTTTTGCTGCAAGCAGTAACACAACAAAAAGCATGCCAAAATAAAGAAGTGTTGAGGAAAAAATAATTCCTTGGGCATTGTAAAGTATATTGCTCCATAATGAGCCGTCATCAAATGGATTTTGCCAAAACAATGCGACTTCTTGCCACGCAGAAATGTTAAGAGGGCCGAGAGGATTGCCAAACACCAAAAAAAACCAAAGTATCGCCGGAATAATAGCGCCAATAGCAAGCACACAAACTTCCCAAAACCATCGTTTAATGTCTTGATCGCGGAAATAAAGCGTGACTGTAATTGCAGGCAGTATTGCCATATAAATAGATGGTTTCGTTACCACCGCGAGTCCAAAGAAAAATCCCGCTAACGCCGACTCAAAAAACAAATGATTTTCGTCGTATTGGAAATGAAACAACAACACCCAAAGCCCAATAATCATAAATAAAAACCCGGGTATCTCGCCAACCACCGTGCGGGCGTTATCGTGAAAGGAAGCAAATGTTGCAATAAGCGCTATCGCAAAAATGGCTTCGCGAACGCCGAATAATCGCCTCAAAAAAAAGAAAATACCGCATAATGCCGCAATCATCCAAAAAAGCATATAGGTGCGCGCGACGGTCATGCTAAACCCGAAAAGCGAAAATATCCCCGCTAATGGCGCCGTCACGGGATAGCCAGTGGACTGCAAAAGATGCGGGATGCCGGAAAGCTCTCCGGGTGCTGTCTGCATATCAAGCATGCCAAAGCGCTCAAAATTGAGTGCCAATTCAATGCTTTTTGCTTCATCAGCCCACAACCGCGGCCGCGTCGTCAGCGTCGGCAAAGACACCGCAAGAACAAAAAGGAGAATGGCCGCCAATATGAAAAAGTAACTATTTTTTGATATGAAACTCCGCATAATCTTTCAACCCTATCCGATAAAAAATATACTTCCACAACACATGTAAAATCCCCAAACCATATTGAGTGCTTCGCCAAATGCCAATCATAGATGCTTCGGGAAAATAGCGAGTGGAGATAGGGATTTCTTTAATACGAAATCCGGCAATTTTCATCTGTACGATAATTTCCGTATCAAAGACAAAATAGTCCGAATTCAATTCGAACGGGAGCGTTTCTAAAACTTTTTTGCTATACGCCCGAAATCCCGAATGATATTCCGTAAGACGCATCCCTAAAATGAAATTTTCGAGTTTCGTTAAAAAAATATTTGCCACAAACTTCCAATACGGCATCCAGCCCAAAAGCGCGTTTTTTCGAACCAGCATTCGTGAACCGAATACCGCATCGTATTCGCCCATCGCAATGGGGCGCACCAGCTCTGGAATAAAAGTCGGGTCATATTGAAAATCCGGATGCACCATGACAATAATATCAGCGCCGAGTTTCAGCGCTTCACGGTAACATGTTTTTTGATTTCCTCCGTATCCGCGGTTTTGTTGGTGTATAAATGTTTTAAGTCCAAGCGCACGCGCGACTTCCACGGTATTATCTTTGCTTGCGTCATCCACCAAAACAACATCATCAACAATATCTCGTGGAATTGCATCCAGCGTCATCTTGAGTGTTCTTGCCGCATTATATGCCGGCAATATTGCAATAACTTTTTTTCCGTTGATCATATAAACACATAAACTGTACCATAAATCACCGAAGGACAAAATAAGGTGCATAAGGCCGCATACATAAGGTTGAAAAATAAACAACAATCGGTATACTAGTACTAAATATATGTTCGTTGACAAGGAGTAGTCTCCATGCGAGTAGCGCTCGTTATTCCTCCGTCGCTTTTTTTATCTGATGAACGTTCTTTTATGCACATCGGGATTCTTAAGATTGCTGGGGTGTTGGAGCAAGCTCGTGTTCCCGTAGATGTTCTTGATTTCTCTGGGGTATCGAACTATTTGGATGCTCTCGAAACATACTATACACATCACGGCAATGCAGTATTTGGCATTACGGCAACCAGTCCACAAATTCCTGCAACCGCAGCAATCGCCGAGCATATCCGACTCATGCGGCAGAACGCAAAAATCATCTTGGGTGGGCCGCATATCACACTCGTACACGCCGCGTATAAAAAAGAGCTTCGACGAAATTCGTTAGGACGAGCAACCAGAGCTCTTCAACAAATGATGAATCGCGCCGATGTTGTCGTTGCGGGCGATGGAGAAGAAGCAATCTTTGACGCACTCAAAGATAACGCAAGCCCTATCATCGATGCAGATGAAAGAACGTCGCCCCTCTTCTTGAGTCGCCAAAAACTAGGAGAGTTGCCTTTTCCTGCTCGACATTTGGTGGATGTTTCTAGTTACCATTACACGATTAATGGTACCCCCGCACTGAGCATGATCGCCCAGCTTGGATGTCCTTTTAACTGTGGATTTTGCGGTGGGCGTAATGCGCCATTTCTGCGCATGGTGCGTCTACGACCGACTGATAGCGTCATCGCCGAAATGCGCCATATCTACGAAACCTACAATATACGCGGCATCATGTTCTACGACGACGAGCTCAATGTAAACAAACAAGTTGTTGAACTCATGGGTGCCATCGAAAAACTGGGGAAAGAGCTTGGTATTGAATGGAAATTGCGCGGATTTGTCAAAGCAGAGCTCTTTACCGACGAACAGGCAAAAGTAATGTATCGTGCTGGATTTCGAGAATTACTCGTTGGGTTCGAATCGGGCGCGCAACGGATTCTGGAAAACATCAATAAGCGGGCAACGCAAAACGACAATACCCGATGCGCTAAGATTGCCCACGAACACGGACTTCGCATTAAAGCGCTGATGTCCATTGGGCACCCCGGAGAAACCGAGGAAACCATCCGCGAAACCAAAGACTGGATTTTATATATAAAACCAGATGCGTTTGACCTGACGCGTATTACGCTCTATCCCGGCTCGCCTTATTTTGACGATGCGGAACCGCATCCTTCTGAAAAAGGCATATGGGTCTATAAAGCAAAATCCGGTGATCGGCTTTACTCGCGCGAGGTAGATTATAGGACAGATTATCTATACTACAAGGGCGATAGGGGTGATCGCATGGGACTCAATAAATTTTTTGCCTATACCGACGCTCTTTCAGTGGACGATCTGGCGAACTTACGTGACGAGATGGAACAAGACGTGCGAAATAAGCTCGGTCAGCCCTATCAAACCGATGCGCCAGCGCTTCAGTTTGAACACTCCATGGGCCAAGGTTTAAGTTTGCCTGATTTCATTCTTAAATCATCGACAACTGCCTAGAAAATATCTAGGCAGTTTTTATATCTGTATAAAATTTATTTTCTTTTTTAGAAAAATAACCGAGTCGTCGCGCCAAATCGTGAATTTGATATTTTGTCAGCGTATATTTTACTAAATTTGATTTAGTCAACAATTTCTGTATCGGTAAAGAAATCACTTGCGTGAATTCTTGTTCGCTCACAACTCCATGATAACGCTTTAATTTTCGTAAAAATTCTTTATTACTTTCCACGGGCAAACACACTATACCAAGGTGAACAACTTGATCACAAAAAGAACTAGCCAAATGATGTGTGTCCACCACCTTAATATCTCGCGTGGATACTCTGGTTCCTGCTTCTTCGTGTAATTCGCGCGCCATTTCCGCTTTAACAGATTTACCTTGATTGAGTAACCCTCCCGGTGCCTCGAGGCTTATTGCGGAAACAGCGGGCCGATATTGCCGTACGAGAATAACGTGCCAATCTTTAGATTCTTTATCATAAAAATAAGGTAAAATGCTCACTGCCGGACCCGTCTCCAAAACGTGCCGCACAAACGAATAACGCACACCACCAGCCAACTCCACTTCTGCGATACGGCGAGTAAAGCGAAATACGTTGTGAAATTTCTTTGACAATGGAATAATCTTTTGGATACGTCCTTTCATAAAGGATAATATTTATATTACATGCGAAGCGACGCAAGGAACTCTCGAAAATCACTGCCGATTTTGTGATGCGCCAAACCTAAATACACCGTTGCTTTCAAGAAATCTAACATATTGCCGGTGTCCTGAATTTTTCCTTTGCACTCGTATGCGTAGAGCGGATTTCGTTGTGCGTATAAATTCAGCGCGTCGGCTACTCGCACCTCGTTTCCCGGCTGATAGTTGCGTACCGCCAGAGCAAGATACGAAAAGATGGCGGGCGTTAAAATATATTTTCCCGTCATTGCGATATTGCTCGGCGCGCGCTCTGGACCCGGCTTTTCTGCAATACCTTTCACTTCATGAAGGCGGCCCCGCGAAGCACCCGGCGCAATAACTCCATATTTCGCTGTTTCGGCCAATGACACACGCTCCACTGAAATTACCGGAGCGTTTACTTTGGCATAAACCTCAATTAATTGGCGCAAAAATGGTTTTTTGCCGAAACTCAAAAGGTCTCCCATAGAAAGCGCGAACGGTTCATTGGGACTTATTTTCGATCGAGCGCATAAAATGGAGTGGCCGTCACCGAACGTTGCGCTGCGCTTGATATGGTAAAATTTTATATTGCGCAAAATCGCGTTGAGCTCGCGCAATTGTTCTTGAGCTACAGGAGACGCTTTGTACACATCACGTTGTTGAGGATACAACTGATCAGAAAAATATCGTTGCACCATATCGTTGTTTTTATTGAGCACAAAAATCACCTCGCGGATACCAGATGCGTACGCTTCTTCAATCAAATACTGCACCACGGGCCGATCCACTAAATTAATCATCTCTTTGGGATAATTTTTAGAAATAGGCAAAAAACGGGTCCCCCACCCCGCTAAAGGCACAATTAGTTTTTTGACTTCTTGATATGCCACCAATAATGAATACAAATCCTGGTAATATAGATTTAACTATCGTACACAAACATTGTTTCTTTTGTAATAAGATATACTCAACGACGAAATCTTGTTGAAATAATTGTTTTTAGAATTTTGACACCGTGTCTCCAGTTTATTTTCTTGCCTTCGGCGTAGCTACGCGGGTAATAGCGAATAGGGATATCAATAGGTTTAATGCCGCGTTTTAAAATTTTGCACATTAATTCATTATCAAAATCAAAGTCGTTGGTTTTAACTTCAATAGTATTAAGCAGTTTTTTCGTAAATGCCTTGTAACACCCTTCGTACTCGCCCGCATTGTGCCAATACAGCCAATTCGTCGTCCAGGTAATGACGTTGTTGCCAAGCCAGCTTAACCAATACAGCGATTTGCGCTTCCGCTCATCGTGCTCGGGCTGAATACGAACACCATTGGTGACTTCCGTTTTTCCATCCAGAATCGGCCGAATCATCGCCGGATAATCATTGGGGTCATACTCAAGGTCCGCATCTTGAACAATTACAATATTGCCCGTTGCTTCTTTAATGCCCGCTTTTACCGCCCCGCCCTTTTTTCGGTTCGGATTCAGAGTAAGCACGCGAATTCCATCAACGGCTTTGAGAATTTGCGCAGTCTCATCCGTTGATCCATTATCCACCACAATAATTTCTTTCTCAACATTTCCCAAACCTGCCTCGCCGGCAGGCAGGTCAACTGCTTTGACTTTTGCGATCAATGCTTCAATCGTTCGCGCTTCGTTGTAGGCGGGAATAATAATAGATAGCTTGTGCATGTTACAAATGATATCATGGCTCGCTCAAAGAAAAAAGGCGTTTAATCGCTGGATTCGCAAGCGGTTACCGCGTATAGTAAAGAATATGAATTTCATTGCACAGCCGCGATATATTCTTGGCGCAATCATAGTGTTTGCATTTTTTATGCGCATTGTTGGTATTGGTTATGGATTGCCGCTTTGGCTCGTAAGCGATGAACCGCCATTTGTCGCGGCTGCTCTTAAAATTTTTGAAGCCAAAAATCCAATTCTTGCAATGAATAGTTCTGCTTTTGAGCCTATTATTTACTTTCCTCCTTATTTTGCTTATATTTTGCTGTTTCCGTTTACCCTCCTGTTGGGCGCACAATACTTATTTTTTAATGGAACATTGCAGGATTTTGTGCAGTACATCGCCGCCGATCCGTCACGTTTTTTTATTGTTTCGCGCCTCATAAACGTATTGGCAGGTGTTGCAACGGTATACCTCGTCTACAAAATCGCAAAAAATGTCTTCCAAAATACTAGGTCTGCGCTTTTTTCGGCTTTTTTTCTTGCTTCCAGTATCTTACATATAAATCTTTCCTCTGTCGGACGTGATTGGGTTTTAGCAACATTGCTTTTTACCATCATTGTTTTTTTTGTAACTCACCCTGTATTCTCTTTTAAAAAGCGATATTGTATGGGATCTGTAATATCCGGTATTGCGTTTGGGGTAAATTTAGCAGGAGGATTTCCCATGTTGTTTATGTTTTTTTGGTATTTGTTCGCCGAAAAACATTCTGTAATCGAGGCGCTAAAAGAAAAAATCCTATACTGTTCGCTTTTTATATTTCTTTTTCTTGCCGGCGCATCAATTGCCCTATATCCATTCGGCTTTCACTTAGCAAGCGATAGCTCAATTTTGGGACCAAAAACACTGGTGGGTTTTATCCTAAGTCCGTTTGTGTTTTTTAGGCCGGTTTTGATTTCTGAACCGATACTGACCTTTTTTGTTATGGTTGGTCTTATAGCAAGTTTTCGTACTGCGCGTACATTTTTTTATTCAGTACTGATATTCCTCGTTTCTTACGCAGCAATATATTATGGTATCTTCTATTACGCGCACCGCTTTACGATATATGCATTCCCTCTTTTTTCGCTTCTTGCGGGATATGGCGCCTCCATGCTTACGCGTCATCTATCAAAGTCCTCGGCATATATGATAATAAGCGCTGTGGTTGTTTTGCTTTCGGCGATGGCGTTTCGGCTTGATTGGTTAGTGCTTCAAAATGATTCTCGCGCTCAAGCGCGAGAATGGGCAGAAAATAATCTCCCACAAAATGCGTATGTTATCGTATACGGACGACTTATGCGACTTTCCTCAACGCAATCTGCTATAGAAGAACAGCGCGCCATTGACCAGCAATCATTACGTAGCATTGACCGTGCAGAACAGTATTTTAAAAAAAACCCTCGTGCTAAAAAGTCATTCCACGCGCTCAACATTCACGGCATAAATGAGAAATTTTTTGAAACAATTGCGCAATATGCCAAAGACAATAATTACAGCTATGTAATTTTTGCTGAATCAGAAAATATGGAAGATCAGTTTGAACTTGCCCGACTTCGCGCACTTGCAAAAAACAGTAAACTTCTTGTAGCATTCGGCTCTCCACAACAGCACACCGCAATTGACGAAAGTTTTTTTGGAACACCATTAGAAGTTATTCGCCTGCCATCGCTTGGACCTGCGGTGTTTATTTACGAATTATATCATCCGCTTTAATGAAATCAATTGTCATCATCCCAACCTACAACGAACGGGAAAATATTGAGAAGCTCGTTCCTGTAATTTTTGATCTCATTCCCGATGCTTTTATTTTAGTGGTAGACGATAACTCACCGGATGGGACCGCAGATGAGGTAACGATGCTCCAAAAAAACTATCCTCATCTTTTTCTGATGAAGCGTCTCAACAAAGAAGGATTAGGAAAAGCATATATTGATGCGTTCCGCGCTGTTCTTGCGGAAAAAACATACGATACCGTTACCACCATGGATGCGGATTTCTCGCATGACCCACTGCGCCTTCCGGAAATGCTGGAGAAAGCAAAAACATACGGCATGGTCGTGGGATCGCGTTATACCAAATGGGGGGGCGTGAGCAAAAAATGGAAATGGCATCGAAAGCTCTTGAGTCGCGGATCAAATTTTTATGCTTCGCTCCTGTTGGGATTTCGTATTCGCGATTGGACTGCTGGCTTCAATACCATACGGACCGAGCGGCTGTCTCATATAAATCTTGACCGACTAGAGACGCGCGGATATGCGTTTGTCATTAGTCTTAAGTATCGACTTATCAAAACAGGCGCCTCGGTTACTGAAATTCCGATCTTTTTTGAAGAACGCAGATATGGCATCTCAAAAATGACCGCCCGCGTCATTCTCGCCAACGCGCTCGCTGTCTGGCGCATCAGATTCCGGAAATCCTCTCGATAATCCGATCTAAATTATAGATCACATCAAACGCTGTGTTGGCAAATACAAGAAAGACAACTAGAGCGAAGCATGTAAGACATTTTTGTTTTTCGCGGAGTTTTTGAAAGCCGAATCCGGCAAAGAGCGCAAAAAATGGATAGACGGGCATGCGATAACGAGTTTCCACAATAATAGGAATGATCGCAAGTGGCATCATAAGCAACATGCCAAAAAGCAGAAGTGCTCTATCATTGTCGCGTTGTGGTGTTGTCGTGTTACGTTTAAAATATTCTTTAAGAAAAACAGCGATACCCCAAAAACCAAATATAAATAAAATAAATGCGTAAATAGATGATGCGACAAGGGCGGTAATCTTACTGAATCCTGAAAGGTGGAACCAAAAACCCGTTGGTCGCGCAAAGCTAAAATATATTGATGCGCGCAACAAGGTTAGCTTGATATATTCCAAGGGGTGCGATGTTATAAACGATAAAGCGTCGCTCGACGCTCTTCGATTTGCCTCAACATAGCCGTATTTTTTCACATACTTGTCAAGAATCGGATACGGCTCTTGTTCTCCATTAGCGCCTGGACGATTTCCGGCAAGCAAATTAAAACCGCTTGCGAGATTCGTTGGAATAAATTCTCCGAAGACGCGGTAATTGCGCACGGTCCACGGCGCAAAAACAAGAACACCTACTAAGGTCATAAAGACAATGGCGCGCCACTGTTTGTGCCAGAATAAATACCCACCCATCGGAAGCGCTAAGAGAATCGAGGGGGTGCGGACAAGTGTTGCAAGAGCCAAAACAAGTGCAACAAGCGCCCATTTGTACCACCACGAAAAGCCCTCACCACGCTCTTTAAAAATTTTTCCCCCCTCTTGCATCGCAGACTCGGCAGCCGCGCCCACACCCCAAATTTTTTCAGAGCGTGGTTCCAGCTCCCTATTCAAAGCATTAAAAAACAAATAAACGCTCAAAACAACTAAAAATATCCCCAATGTTTCGGTCATCAACATTCCCTGCATCGTAATGAGATCCGGAGAAAATCCAACGAGAAATGCAGCAACCACGCCTATAAGCCACGCGCGAGAACTACAACCAACCTCCATGTTTTCCAGAAAAGAATTGCTAAAAACTTCTCGAGCTGTTAAAAACGTTAAAAGCGCCATAAGCATCAGTAAAAATGCCTGTGCAACCCAAACAATCTCGTAGTGATGCCCAAAAAGAAAATAAAGTCCCGCTAAGAAAAATTCGTATCCGGGACCCACACGAATGATAGCATTGTCATTATTCAAAGGAATCTCAAGCCACTCTCGATACCCATACCCTTGAACAAGGTGCCATGCAATCGTGTCATATGCCCGAGCATCGACCGCTGGCGGAATACGAAAATAAAACGAATACGAAAGCGAGAGCAAAAAAACTGCTCCCAACATGCCAAAAAAAATATTTCTCTGCCGCGCAGTAAGATTTTTCATATATTGCGGAGTATAGCACAAATATGTTCTGCGCGCCGTTCCCATGTATAGCGCCTTACTTCGTCTCGCGCACGCTTGGCGCGTTTTTCTGCCTCAACGTAATTGTTGCGCACGGCAATAAGAGTATCAGCAAGCGACACCGCGTTATCTGGTTCAAAAAAGAAGGCATTCCGTTCATTTAAAATTTCGCGCAATGACGGTAAGTCAGATGCAACAATAGGTACACCCGAAGCCATATATTCAAAAAGTTTAAGCGGCGAAGTGTAATATTTTGAGATATCAAAGCGCGCGCTATTGGGCAAAACAAGAATATCTGCTACACAAAGCCACTTGGGTACTTGTTGCGGCAATACATGCCCAACAAAAACCACGTTGTTTGATGCCTCGCTTTTTAGTTTTTGAATATCGGTGCCTGATCCGCCAATAATAAAAACAGCATTTTCTTTGGGCAATTTTTTTGCAGATGCTATAAGAGTTTGAATACCCTTCCACGAAAATAACTGACCAGCGTAGAGCACAATAAACTGGTCGTCAGAAATACCAAGCTCCTTGCGTAATTTGGCTTTAGGGGGAAGATTTTTAAATACATTCAAATCAACGCCATCAGGAAGTACCGCGATGCGCCTTTCATCAAAATCAGCATTTTTCAACAACACTTTAAGCCCATGCGTAATGGTTATTATCGCATAAATGTTCCTCCATAAGAAACGATACAGCCGCATCATGCGCGGCAAAAAATGAACTTCAAATATCATGGTGGTTTTCACAATCAACGAAAGAAACGCAATCTCGCGATCTCGCGCAAAAACCGCGTTGATATCGCGCTTTTTGCGCGTATAGCGAAATGCCTGAAATGCGAAAGATGCTGCGTCAATCAAAAAAGCTATTTTGCGCGGAACCGTATTGCCACTAATAAAATCGGTTGTCGGTAGTTCAATAATACGAAATATGCGCGCAACAACCCAATAAGAAAACGGGTCTTTCACTATAAAACGCTTCCTCCGCGGCACGACAAGTTCTACTACACATCCCTGCGAGGCAAGCGCCTCGCACATTTTCATAATTTGATATCCGTGCGCTTTTTCGGTGGGAAGCCGCGTATTTGCAACATAGATAACATTCATAAGTCCTTATTCGTATACAACTTTAGATAAAGTCCTTTCGTCTCTTCGGCGCACCGCTCCCAAGAAAAGTTTTTCGCGCGTAATATTCCTTTTTTAATAAGCTCTTCTCTCAATGTCCCATCACGTAAAATTTGCTGTATTCCTTCCGCAATTTCATCGGTATCGTATGGATTTACCAAATACGCTGCGCCTCCCGCAATCTCCGGCATTGCGGAAACATTTGACGCAAGCACAGGGCATCCCGATGCCATCGCCTCAATAAGCGGCATTCCAAATCCTTCCGATAACGACACAAATAAAAACGCATCCGCCCCTCGATACACCAAGGGCAAATCTTTATCTTCTACAAAAGACGTAAAACAAACAGAATTTCGCATCCCAAGATCGTCAATAGTGCGTTCTACTCGTTGTGTATACGTCGGTTCGTGCTTGCCCCCGACAATAACCAAAGTGTGAGAAATACCATGTTTGTTGCGCGCTTTGGCATAACCCTCAATAAGGCGGTGGATGTTTTTATGAGGATCTAGCCGTCCTACGCTCAAAATATACGGATACGGAATGTTATAGCGCGCTTGAAGATATTGCTTGTCTGCATCATTGAGGATATGGTGCTGTATATTGGAAAATTGCACATCAACTCCCGTATTAATAACAACAATTTTATGGTTGTGTAGGTGGTAATAACGAGCTACTGGATCCCGCGCGGACTCCGACAACACAATGCCGGCATCAATAAAATATTTGCCAAAAACAGCAATAAACCGGCGATTAAAACGAGTTTGCCATGTTTTAAAAATAGGAATATCGCGCGACTCGGGCGCGCCATGAAATGCCACTACGATTTTTTGGGTGCGTCCGAGGGCTTTTATTAGCCAAAAAAGCGGATGAAGCGCAGGCCGCGGGAAATGCACAATATCGAATCGTTCCTTGCTAAAAAGAAAAAAATATGCGTAAGAAAAAAATCCGGAAAATTGCGGAAATTGAAATAAGCGCACCTCCACACTGGGCGCCCTCCTACATAACTCGTGATTGCATTGCCCCGCAAGATAAATAAGGCGAATATTAAAATTGGGCATTTGATACAAATGTTCTACGATTCGTTGAAGTACAATCGCTGTCCCCTTGCCCTTTCGGCCAAGACCGTCGGCAAATATGCCTACTTTTATCTTGTGTGTATGAGTTCCATCCATGCGAAATGTATATCTAAATATATAGTATAAGAATAAAAAAAGCCACCTTACGGAAGGTGGCGAACAATAACTTCGCGTGTTACGCTGGCAACACGCTCTATTTCCTCTTCGCTCATAGAAGGCGTGAGCGGAAGAGTAATCACGCTATTGGAAATGCGCTCGCTGTGGGGCAAGGATCTCGACGTATATCCCAAACGCCTAAAATATGGGTGCAAATGAATGGCGCGATAGTGCACAGTTGCCCCAATACTGTTGTCTCTTATTTCCTGAACAATGGCATCGCGCGTTGTATCGAGTGTCTCAAGATCTAATGTCAGTGTGTATAAATGCAACGCGTGGCGATCGCCAGTATGTATGGGGGTTTGTTGATATTGGATAGTACACGGAAGATCAATAAAATGCTGATTATAGATTTCTGCGTATCGCTCTCTTGCCGAAAGAAAATCTTCAAGTTTGCGCAACTGACAAATACCGAGCGCTGCGCTTACATCGGTCATATTATACTTAAACCCCATCATGACCGCCTCCGAAAAAGTAAGTTGGTGACCTTGGCTATATCGCCGCCACGCTTCATTGTCGAGTCCGTGCAAACGCATGATTTTAAACTTATCCGCAAGTTCTTGAGAGTCAGTAGTAATCATGCCGCCATCAATGGTCGTAATATTCTTGTTGGGATAAAAACTAAAACATGCGATCGATCCTTTGAATCCTCCAATCATGGTGTTTTTATACCGAGCACCAATCGCGTGCGCCGCATCTTCCACAATAGCAATACCGTGGTCTTTTGCGATACCAATCAATCGCTCCATCGCGCACGGCAGTCCGCCAAAATGAACAGGAATTATCGCTTTTGTTTTCCGTGTAATAGCAGATTCAATTAATGCTGGAGTTATATTAAGCGTTGCGGGATCGATATCCACAAAAACAGGCCGCGCCCCAACGTGTTCAATGGCGCTTACAGTCGCTACAAACGTAAATGGCGTCGTAATTACTTCATCCTCCGGTCCAATATCCAGCGCGGCAAGCGCAAGATGAAGCGCTGCGGTGCAAGAACTTACTGAAACCGCAAATGGAGAGCCGACATATTCCGCAAATAGTTTTTCAAACTCAATGCACCGAGGCCCCATACCAATCCACCCGGACTTTAGAACTTCGGTTACTGCTTGAATTTCTTCCTCGCCAATAGTAGGTTTACCAAATACGATAAATGGGTGTTTTTTTCCCATTAAAACTTCCTCCATACATGGTATATTGCCTTTGATTCTTCGAGCACAAATCCTACTTTTTCATACAAGAACTTTGCGCTCCTGGCGCTCGCTTGGGTCTTTACCATAATATGCTTCGCGCCACATTCATAAAGCCAGTTAATGGCGCTATGAACAACTGCAACACCAAGACCTTGACCTCGAAAACGCGAATCGACACCAACAGAAACAAGTTCACCGACACCATCCTCCACACTACATCCCACCAACGCAATAGGTAAATTGCTCTGTTTTTCTGGTATTATCACAATTGCTCCCAATGGATTATTCATAATTTGATCAAGCCATATAGTATACATCCACTTGGCCTTGCCACACAATCTAGGATCGTGTGTAAAGCGGCTTACGGAGGAAATTTCATCAAAAATGTGCCGCGCCCGCTCTACCGCTTGCTTGTTTGAGTAGTCAAGAAGACAATAAGAATCGTTTTTGGATATATCATAATTCGGATAACTATCGGGCAAACAATAAAGCAACCTTTCGTCAACAAATAAGAACTGATTGCGCGCTGCCACTCGTTTCGTTGTTTCGTCGCGCGGATCGGCAAATACATATACGCAATCATATCTCTGATTATCAAATTCCTTTAGAAATATCTCTTCGTCAGCATCGCTCAATGTATGTTTAGTATAGCAACCAATCCGAAATCCAAAAAAATCCGAATCCCACGGCAAATACTGGATAAGCATACCGCCCTCCTTGTTTTATCAAACAGCGTCTGTTTCATTCCTACTACAGTAAACGCAAAATCTCAAGTCAGTGTAACAAAAAGTGTTTCTAGTTTCCTTGCTGAATTTTGTATAGTGCGGTCCTGAAACCGATGAAAAGCAGCTTGAGAAAGTCTTTGGGCAAGAAGCGCATCGCTCAAAACGCATATAATATTTTCGGCAAGCGCTCGATAGTCGCCCGGCGGCGAAAGCAATCCGGTAACTTCGTGCTCAACAACATCAGGAATTCCTCCGACGCGAGATGCAACAATGGGGACGTGCGCAAAAATTGCTTCAAATAAAATCAATCCTTGCCCCTCCCAAAGAGAAGGAAAGGCAAAAACATCAGAGTTCATTAAAAGCTCCGGCGTATCTTTGCGAGAACCCAAAAACCTGATATTTTTGGTAATACCAAGCGACACTGCTTCTGCCTTTAGGGCGTCCTCCAATGCGCCGCTTCCCACGATTAAAAAATAAATGTTGTCGTTGCGCTTTAAAACTTTTTGAGCCGCCTTTAGCAAAACTGATTGTCCCTTTTGTTCCACAAGCCGCCCGATATTGATTGCTATTTTTGCGTTTTCCGGAATATCGAGGTCTTTTCTAAGTTTATTTTCATCCCCGCGCGTTAAAAACCGGCTGGCATCAACCGCATTCGTAGGAATCTCTATTACTTTTTCTTTTGGAAATTTAACTTTTTCTATTGCATACCGAGTAACAGCAGGTGTAGTGGAAATACACGCGTCGGTAATGTAAGCCAAAATACGGTCTGCAACAATAAATTTCTTTGGTAAATCTGGGATAAGATTCTGAATTTCAGTAATAATAACTGGAACGCCGGCGAAAAATGCAGTAATTCTGCCAATGAAGTCCGACATAATAAGTTGTGTAAACACAATATCAAACTTTTGTTTTTTCATAAACCAAAAAATCTTCCACCATTCTCGAAAATCCAAAAACCCACGAAAAGAAAAATTAATAAAATGTACTTCGGGGCGCAATTGATCGCGATAAAAATACGACTTGGATCGTGAAAGCAAAATCCCTACTGTAACATCAAACGTATCTTTATCGAGATGATTGGCAAAATCGACCACAAGTCGCTGTACTCCGCCGACACCAAGATCGTTGACTACAAAAAGAATTTTTTTTGTGTTCATATGGCAAAAGACGACTTCTGGACAGCAACAATATTAGCGCGAAGCAACGAATTGAAAGTTCCGGCATCAGTCCAATCATACTTAAGCACGTGGTACGTCATTTGTTTTTTATGAATATAACAATTATTAACATCTGTGATCTTCAATTCACCACGCGCAGAAGGTTTTAATGTTTTAATGATAAAAAAACCTTATTATCAAAACAATACATGCCAGTTACGGCAAGGTCGGATTTTGGTTTTTTGGGTTTTTCTTGGATGCGCGATACCTTGCCTCTCTTCGCTTTTGCTACACCAAAACGGTGCGCGTCCGGAACTTGTTTTAAAAAATATTTTCGCTCCTTGTTTTTGTTGCTGAAACGCTTTTGCCCCCGCTTTAATTCTGAAGTGTCCATAAAAATATTATCTCCCAAAATGACCGCAATCTTTTCGTTATCCGCAAAATCTTCAGCAAGAGCAAGCGCATGAGCAATGCCTCCTGCGGTTTCTTGAACATCATATGATAAATCAACGCCGAAACGCTTGCCAGACCCCAAAGGGTCCAAAAAGTGCCCCGCGTGACCTCGTCCAGAAATGATTAAAATATTCCTGATACCACACGCAGCAAGCGTTTCTATTGGCCAATAAATCATTGGTTTTTTATAAACCGGCAGCAAGTGCTTATTGGTAACAAGGGTTAATGGATACAATCGCGTTCCGTTGCCGCCAGCCAAAACAACTCCTTTCATGTAATTTTGATATGAGTATTAATGTTTTGGGTGAAAACCAGATTTGAAAATTGCTTTTGATTTTTTACATACCATTGAACAGTTTTAATAAGAGCTGAATTAAAAGTTTGCCGTGGCTTCCATCCGAGCGCACGCAACTTTGAAGAATTGACAGAATAGCGACGGTCGTGCCCAGGTCGATCTGCAACGAAGGTAATCAAAGATGAGGGACGTTTTAGCACACGCAAAATTCTCTTCGCAATTTCAATGTTTTGATGTTCTTCATTCCCCGATATGGCATAATCATCTCCTACTAACCCGCGCTCAAGAATAGTAAGGAGTGCCTGTGAGTGATCATCAACATAAATCCAATCGCGAATATTGCGCCCATCACCATACAACGGCAATTTTTTGCCTACGAGCGCCCGGAGCACAAAAAAAGGGATAAGCTTTTCGGGAAACTGCCGTGAGCTAAAGTTGTTTACAGAATGCGTCGTCATCACCGGCAATCCATAGGCGCGAACATGGGCACGCACGAGCAAGTCTCCAGCGGCCTTGGAAGCGGCGTATGAAAAATTTGGCAAAAATGGAGACGATTCATTAAATTGTTTCTTGGAATTAAACGGGAGACCCCCCCACACTTCATCGGTAAAAATATGAATCATCTTTTTGATATTGGGAGATGCGCGCAACGCCTTAAATAGCGAATGAACTCCTAAAATATTGCTTTTTATAAATCGATCGGTGCCATTGTGTATTGACCTATCAACGTGGGTTTCTGCGGCAAAATTAATTATAAAATCAGCTTGCTTCATGAGCCGAGAAACCAACTTGGTATCGCAAATATTTCCCCTGACAAACCGATAGCGCCTTAAACCACGCTGTCGGTGTTCTTTTGGTTGCCAGCATACGTCAAGGAATCGAGATTAACCACGTGTAATCCCGGAATCTCTTTCAAAATGAAATAAATAAAATTTGAGCCCATAAAGCCGCATCCGCCGCATACTAAAAAACGTCTCCCCGCCAAAAATCTTTTTGTGTTGCCATGTTTCATATATTCATATTGTCTGTTATTGATATGCCACCTGTAAAGACATGCTTATAGTAACGAATGGAGAGCATCACGGTAACAATTAACATATTTGGTTTTATCGTTTTGTACCAATGCAAGCGCCCGCCTCATTCCTTCCTGTGCGAGCATAGATCGCATCGATAGATGCTTTATAAGCATCTCGATGGCCTCTTGGAGCGCCTGTGTGTTTTTTACCGGAATCACAATGCCGCTTTTTCCGTTTTCTACAATCTCTCCTGCGATACCTGCATCAGTCATAGCCACAGGGCATTGTGCTGCAAGCGCCTCAACAATAGTGCGGCCATATCCTTCATAATTTGACGTCAGCAAAAACAGATCGGCGGTTTTGTAATACGAAACGAGTGTCTCAAAATCCACAGCGGGTTCGAAAATGACATTAGTGTCTAGTGAATAGCGATTAGTAAGTAGTTTTAGTTTCTCTTTTTCTGGGCCCTCGCCGACAATTATTAACCCTATTCGCCTATTCGCGCGAATTAGAGATGATAGCGCTGAAAAGGCCATCGTAATGTTTTTTTCGCGTGTGAGGCGAGAAGCCATTAAAATAATAAAATCAAATTGAGGGTACTTTTTATGGAGATCGGTGGTGATAGTTGTAGCGCGAATTTTTTCAATGTTGACAAAAATAGGCAAAACCACTGGGTCGGTTTTTAGTTTATAGTTTTTGGTTTGTAGTTGCTTTTTAATTCGTTCGGAGACAACGCGGATGCCATCGGCGCGTGGGATCAAAAAACGCGCAAGCAAAACACGAATTTTATTTTTGAATGATTCGCGCCAAAAATATGGGCTTAAGAAATCGGTGTGAATCTGAAGCTGCAACGGAACACCGAATCGATTTTTAAGCGCGTACCCGACCAATCCAACTTCAAAGGGGTCTTGGGCAGTAATAACAACATAGTTTGTAGTTGATGGTTTGTAGTTGATAGTTTGAATAATGCGTTTCGCAATTCGATATGCCTCCCACAAACACAAAAACCTCGATTCATTTAAAGTGGAGTACACAAAAACGTTTTCAGATATTTTTGTTTTTTGTCCGCCCATCTTCGCTTGGCGAGGCCGGGGATTTTTGCCCGTCCTCGCACATACGATAATGTGTAATTCTTCAAACACCGAACCATACCACTTCATGCGCTCGCGCACATTGGAAGTTTCATCAAAAATATTCGCGTCCGTGGAAAGCATTAAAACTCTGGTCATAAATTTTTGAATGTTTTAACTAATTCCTCTACCATGTGATTTCCTAAAAATCGATTGGCATCTTTTTGAGCTTGTCGTGACAGCCGCGCACGGAGTGCCGGATCATGTATCATTGTTTTAATAGCTGATTCCCATGCTGTATGATTGTTATACTCTGCGACAATTGAATTCTCGTCATCTCGGACAATCTCTCGATTGCCTCCGGCAATTGTCGTAATAACCGGAGTTTCTGCCGAAAATGCCTCGAGCAGCTGATGAGAAAAACCTTCGTACCCCGTATTGAATAAAAAAATGTCGCAGGAGCGAATATATGTCAAAAGAGCGCTATGCGAAAGCGCACCTAAAAGGAAAATGTTGTTTTCTAATCCAGAAGCATAAATACGATTAATCAAATATTTATATTGTGGCCCATCGCCAGCGATATAAAATAAAAATTTGGGATACTGTTTTGCTATATCGCGCATCACACCAATCAACATCTCAAACCCCTTCCATGGCACCAAGCGCCCTGCAGAAAAAAACAAAAACGCGTCCTGTGGGATTCCGAGGCGCTTACGCGTATCGTCTTTTGAACCTTGAGGTAACGGAACATGAATATCATTATAAATTACCGAAATTTTTTCTGGCCTAACGCCCCATTGTACAACAACCGATTTAAGATAGTTGCTCGGCACAATAATGCGCCGCGCACGCTGTACTGAAAAATACTGAAGGGCACGCAGAAAAGATACCCGAAGGCCGTATTGTTGTGCCAAAAACTCATCGAGCAGATTATCAACACCAAAGCGTTGCACTCCTTGTTCCCACGCATAATCGCCTACAATTTTAACCACATATGGCTTGCGCAACAAAAACGCGGCGCACGCCGCGGGCATCCCAACGCTTACCGGATCTTGCGCAAAAATAATATCGGCTGTTCGCCCGCGCCAAAAAACTTTCCACAAATACAGTAAGTGACGAATTATTTTGGGAAAATGCCGAACATCGCCAAAACTTAAAACGTCAACACTAATACCGCGTTTCGGCAACTCATCTGCAATTTTCTTACTATACGTCGCCGGTCCCCCAATATCCGGCGGGTAAAGAGGTGTGGCAATAAGTATTTTCATATAACCAAAATTTTACATTCGAATCATTCGGATGTTATTCGGATTTATTAGGATCGCTTATTTTAATAAAAATTTCCTTCATCTGCTGTGCAACTGCATCCCATAAATATCGTTCGCGCACAACGGCGCGCACGCGCTGAATCATGGCATGGCGTTCGTCGTCATTCATTACCAACGCCTTTCGTAAAACACGCACGAGGTCATCGGAGTCTTCGGGTTTTGACAGAAATCCAGTACTACCATCAATGAGAAAATCGGGAATCCCGCCAACTGGCGTACCAATCGTGATACATCCTGCCGCCATTGCTTCCAAAAACGCGCTCCCTAACCCCTCCGAGCGCGATGGCCGGACAAAGATGTCGGATTGTTGATATAACTCCGTTAACCGTTCGTAAGGCACGTAGCCAAGAAACGTGACGCGAGTTTGTAGTTTGTAGTTTATGGTTTGTAGTTCAAGGTATTTGCGTTCTGGACCATCGCCGGCTAAAATAACTTTAAAGTTATACTCTTCTTTTAGTTTTGCCGCTGCTTCCAACAAAATATCAATTCCGTTTTTATAAACCAATCGCGACGCCGAGAAAATCACCAGAGCTCCGCGCGGGAAAACACCGGGTGTTTGAATCCCACCAACACCCGGCGTTGAGGAGTGCGGCACAATTTTCAACAACCTCTCGCCAACGCCGTTTGGCACTACCGGAATAGGTCCTTTGTATCCGGCTTCACGCGCGCGGTCTTTCAAAAAATTACTGATCGCAGTTATATGATTAACTTTCGTAGATCGTAGGAGGATTCTCCACCACCATTTGCTCAACCCTCGTTCCCATTCTTTGTTGCCCTCCTGCAACGTTATTACCAAAGGAACTTTTGGATAAAAAAATTTCAAAAAAAACGCGGCAATGGATGCGTACGAAATCATTATACCCCAAAACATCACGGGGTGATGTTTTGAAACAAAAAAATGGTTCCTCCGTCGTTGCATGATTCTCAAAACCAGAAACGCTCCACAAAACGGTAACAACAACTTATCTATTGCCTCGAGTCCAAGTCCAACGCGGCGGACTGTGCCTTCGGGAACTTGTTCGCGTTTTAACAAATCCCGCCGCTGGCGGGCAGTAATGATAATAAATTCAAAGTCGTTTTTGAGTCGTCGCGCGATTTCCTGCACAGCCAGCTCCGCCCCTCCAACAAAAGGCGCGTATGCAGTCGTAAATACGAAAATGATTGGCTTTGTCGCCATCATTTCATTATAACGCGGAATTGATCTGAAACGCACAGTGTTTATTTCTTCCGCAAAAATCGCAAAAGTTCCTCCGGGCTCTTAAAAACCTTGTGCGCGTAATAAGTAATAAAAGGGCTTTTGGTCGCATCCTTTGGCCAAATAAGCCACACTTCCTTGTTGGTTTCGTATGCCTCACGAAGCTCGTGAATCACGCCCGGAGAAGAAACCACTTTGGGAAAATATGCGATAATGCGATCGGATTGGCGCACAAGCCAATATAAATCGCGATTGACAATTTGATGATGCATTGTAGTATCCACTCGATCCCCTTTTGCGGGCACGGCAAGCTCGATGTGACGAGGATCAAAAATAATAAAATATTTCTCCAGCGCTCGGATGAGTTTGTCTGCTTTTTTTTGAATGGACGGCTGAATGCCATGCGTCAGAGGCATGCTGATATACGCCGTCTCCGTGCCACGCTCAAACATCAAACGATACAATAGCCGCTCGGGCGAAGATACTGGAACAACATAGTGCGGACGCCGCATCATCTCAGCCCACCCGGCAGTAACTTCTACCTCAACATTGCCCCATAAGAGCGCATCGTACGCCGTCACTTTCATCGGTTGCCATTGTTTGCGCTCTTCCAAGTGCTGCTTAATGCGCGCTGCGTCTGCGATAAACGTCACAAACATATCGGGCCGAAGCTGGGGAATATAATACGTATCCCATGCACGCTGGAATACGTGCTTCCAAAAAAACATCGCGTGGACATTGATAATAACTGCATGAAATTCCCGCAATACCCGCGGGAGATCAGCAATGATATTTTCAAAGATTGCGCTCCGTAACGCGTTGATAACCGCGGGATTGGAATTTAAAATATTTTCTGGGGTAACATTAATCCCTGTTTTTTTAGCGTGTTCAAAAAGTAAATCGCCTACATGGTAAATCTTAATTTTCTTTCTGTTGCGCGCGGTTAAACGCACAAGCCCTTCAAGATATTCGCCCCTCCCAGACCCTGAAATGGCGGTCGTGATAATAAGCATAGTGTTATTGTATCATACATCAAAAAAATAAAAAAATCCCCCGCCCGTTCCAATAAACAAAACGAGGGATAGCGAAATCATATTTTGCTTTTCTTGTAAAAGCGGTTTGCCCGATCGACTTTGCGTAAATATGCACAACCAAGCCATCTGAGAAATTCGCGCTTGAACACTTTTTCGTCTCGGAAAATTTCTTCGTCGGTCCAAAATGTAAAAAATGGGCTGACCGAATCTCCCGGATAGTGAGTAAAAACATCTTTGCATGTTTCGTGAAATTCCCTTCGCTCATGACTCATGCCTTCCGAAGCAATACCGCGCGTAGGATAATAGGCAACCATTACATTGCACGGCGGGATAAGCCACCAGAGATCTCGCCGCGGAATTTGGTCATACATGGGATAAAAAACATTTCTTAGATGCTCTTGACTCATAGGTTCAACATAGCGAGGATCTATCACCGTAACATAGTTCTCAAGCCACCCTTTAAGCGCATCAATGCGTTTTCTTGCAGCCACATGTTTCTTGCCATGCAGAAACGTAAGCGGCATGCCGAAATAGCATGTTACGCGCCACGGTTCATACAAAAAGCGGTACAAAACCGTTGGGCTCGCTTTTGTAGGAAGCACGTAAAACGGCTTGCCCAAAAATCCAGCTGCCCATCGTGTCATTGTTACTTCAACGCTTTGCCAATCAAGAATTTTTTCAATCGGATACCAGCGTGGTCGATCTTTCGGAAAAAAATCGTGCTGCCATTGGCGAATGCGACCGGGTCGCCGCATTGTTCGCGCTGTTGACTCAACACCATCAATAAAATTGACAAATACATCGGGGGAGAGTCGTTTGATATCGTCTGGGTCAATGCCATCATTAAACGCGTGGCGATGATAAAAACTCACATGCGCATCGAAAATCACTGTATGGCCGTGTTTGCGGAACACTTCGGCCTCTGAATGTGCTTCCGCAATCGCGGCGTAGCGCAATAACTTGATTTTATCAGGAGGACTATTAAGAACTTTGGCGCGATTGAGTGTAATATTTTTGCGTCTCGCAATCTCTTCAATGCGCTCACCAAGCGCGTAGTGGTGTACTTTTTTCCCCAACGAAGCAGCTAATTCCTGAAACCTTCGGATTGATTCTCCCTCTGACGAGCCGGAGATAGCAGTAACAAAAATGCTCCTGCCTTTTTCCATAACGCCTCGTTTTTTCAAAATTCTCCCCTCTCACCTTACCAAAATATAAAAAATGGTCAACACACGTTGTGTTGACCATCAATTGTCCGTCTTGCGGCGTCTCCACGATCGTCAAGGTTGTCAATAGCAACAAACGATCGTCAATGTAAGACGCTCTTGCCAAAAATCTGTTGTTTTGCCTGTGCAACGTGTGCGCACCCATTACCTTCTGCTGCATTTAAAATCATGTGAAGCTCATCGAGATGCTGGCGCAGCTCATCAATCTCTTGGTTTTTTGCATCCACAATGCGGCCAAATGATTGCCGTTCGTGCCGCAGATATACAGCCATTTCTGTTGCTGCGCGCTCTAACTGCGCCTTGCGTTCCGACGCAGTCGGTTGCACTACGCGCGAGTAGGAAAAATTTTCAACGACCAAGTTATTGTCATGAGCAAATTCGGCAACGAGCGCGTATAGCACCCCAACGTCTCGCCCTGACTCTCGAAAACACGCGCGAATACTTGACCCAAGAGCAACGTCGGATTCATCGGGGCTATCTGGGTCCAGTATATCGTATACCAAAAGCGCGTATTTTGACGCACTGTCTTTGTTTGCAGCAGGCACCTCAACAATGTATCCGAACAACATTGCCGCGTCTCCTGTACAACCTCTCATTACACAAGCATAATAAAAACGCCCCGTCAAACAAAGATGACAGGGCTCGTGTATCCCATCGTTCAATATGAAAAACTATCCTTCAAACGTTCAAACGCCGAAGCAACAAATTGTACACTGAAACATCGCTATTCTTTGCGATTTGTTCGTCTTCATACGGCCGCGCGATTTCCGTATACAAAGTGCGCGCAAGGCCAAACCAAAAGAACATCATACTTTTCACGTCTTCCGCAACAAAGTCGTCGTCTCCTAAGTCACAAGCATCCATCATAATCCGCGGCATAAGCTCAGTCATGGCATAGTTAACCAAACCACAATATGCGCAGTCGTAATTGTATCCAAATGGTCCGGCTAATTTTTTAATCTTTGCAATAAGCGCATCAACATCTGAACCAAGTATTTGAGATACATCATGTGAAGGAATAGGATCGAGTGGCACAAATAACGCTTCAAACCACTGAAGAGAAGCTGGGTCAACTTTCGAGAACACTCGATCCCACAACTCAAAAGCAATGTTGAGCGCGATTCCCGCATGGTTCACCAAAAGCCAATATCGTGTAGCTCGCTTGCCTTGATATTGTTCTGCGGCATTCAAAGAACCCTCAATCAGAACGCGCTCTGCGATGTACCGCATTGATATACTAACAGCAGTTCCTTCCGGGAAATCCAGAACTTTTTCTCGTAACTTCTCGATAAGAGGATCGAGCCCTGACCTATCCTTCAGCGTAATATATGGCATTGCCTCTCCTTTTCAATGCCGCAGGACTTGTCCGGCGGCTTCTCCTTTCATTCCTATCATGAGGGTAAAAAAAAGCAAGGCCGTGAGACCTTGCAAAAAATCTCTTAATTATTCACCGCAACGCTGCGGCTCTTGTTTTAGCTCCAGTTTATTCTTGCGATAATAAAGCGCCGTGAAAATATTTGAACAAACAACTAACGCGAATGCCTCACACGTGCTCTCAAAAACTCCCTCGGGCAATCGCTGAAACGGAAGGTTATATTCAATTTTATAATACAAATTGACGCCGTTCATCCAACTAAACGCAGCAATCACGAGCCACGCAAAAAACTCGCCCCAATGATTCGAATTGTGAATTCCTGTCCAGCGATATACCTGATTGAGCACAGCATAACTAAAGAGTGTCAGCATCCAGAAAAATCGAAGCTCGTATGGAATTTCATAAAGTCCTTTATGAAAAAGAAAGAACCACAAACCAACATAGGCAATCGTAACGAAACCCAATAATCGATAGAGAACCACTTTATGAAAGTGCTTGTGATATCCATTATTGATATTGTTGCCATACCAATCTCCGTACACAAGCCAATGCCACAATTTGCGGGCAAAAACAATGCCGTTTTTCATGGGCGCTCCTGTTTTCTATCTTCTCTGTAGCAAAAACACCGATACTTGTCCAGAGTAACCCAGTCGGATAACTCGCGCGTTGCACTCTCTAACTGGGTAAATAAAAACCCCACGCTGGCGCTGCGTCGTGGGGATATTATTACTTTGATTCCAGTAAAGCGAGCTTGCGCTGCGTTGCGATCTCCGAAGCCAAGCGTGTGAGTTCGGGATCTTCGCCTTTGTTGACAAACTTCATCGCGGCACCCAAGCGCGGATGACGCAGAGCCAACAATTGATGCATTTCTTGAACAATCTTACGATATCCGGGGTGCCCTTGAGGTCCAGTGCGAAGCTCGTGAAGATGAAATGCCTCTCGCGCGTTTTCAATAAATCGATAGCGCATCCGATGACCCAAGAGCGTTGCGTACTGCGCCTCTTCATGAAATCCTTCGCGTTGTAATACATCAAACAACCTCTCGGCTATTTCAAATGCATTTCGGAACTCCGTACGAAATCCCGCTTCTTCAATAAGCGGCGGCACATCAAAACCGTACGCCGGCGAAAGATGCTGCCACTCAAGCGCATCCACCATGCGATGCCGTTGTAAATCCCGAAACGTGCCGTAGTCCCCTACAATTTCCCATTCGTAGTGAACTTTTTCAATGGCACGACCGGGTTTATGGCGCCGATTGAGTCGCTTGCCGATGCAATCCGAAAAAACATCCTCTTTTTGTTTTGTACTCCAATGACGCACCTGCTCTTGTATCTCTGGAAGCGAAATGCCCTCGCTTTCTGCAAACAACATTTCTGGAACCAAACTAAGTTCATCTTTCGGGAAAAAATCAATGAGTTGAACAATGGTGCCATCCCACGGTTTTGGGTCACGAAGCAACGCGGCAACATGGCATCTCATCGCTTCTCGCGTGTCTTTCTGATATACAATCATAGCTCCTCCGCGATCGGGCGAATCTGTTTTTGTAAAAAATGGGCTTGCGACCTTGCGAACCTCGCGCAGTAACATCTTCGCCACTTCTTGGCACTCATGAAGGTCTTGGGATGCAAGGAATAAAATAAGCCGTTCAATCGACTGCGCCGATGCAACAATGCCTACCGTAGAAGTTGTTGCAGCTGGCAGCATGGGTCGCGCCGCGTCGCATGCCTGTGCGCGTGTTGCCCCCAACCATGCGGTATGCAACCCGGCATCAAAAGAATCGTCTTTTTTCTTTTTTTGCCGAACATGCTCCGTAACTCCTCGAACAACGCGCGAATACGATGAGAAAACAGAATCCATGGCAGCGCGATAACGAGTTACGCATCTTACCGAAAGCGGCGGCGTGTAAAAACGAAAGTTGCCGTCATCGTCCCTTTGGTCAAAAAAGATATATCGCGTGGACTGCTCCAAGTATGCAGCAAGCCGCCCCCACTCCAGCAGTTTGGTTAATATATTAGATGCCAGCTCCACAACAACCTGTAGCGTTAAAAGTTGCGCAACCGAATCGTCTCCATACCCCGCGAGCACTCTTTCAAAAAACGCCCCTGCTTGCTCGCCTCCTTTTGTGTGCGCGAATTCCCGAAGAAAGGTCTTGCGCAAATCGTGCGGATTGCGCGAAAGCCGCGCCATGGCCGCCGCCACCATTACCGGATCTGCATTCTTGGTAAAAACATAAACGTTCCCGTACGAATCCGTCACGATGTCGCGAAGAAGTTCGTATCCAGCATCAGTAATGTGTATACGCCCGGCTTCCTCTTGAACAAAAGGATTTTCTGACACACTCTCTCCATTCAAAAAACAATCTAGAAAAACATTAGCATGGGGTGCCAAAAAAGAAAAGCCCCGTCGCTCGCGAGCGACGGGGCTATATGCCAAATCGGCGTTCAAGTTCTGCGATAATATGTGCAGTAATTGCACCACGATCTTGCGTGACGTCAAGAATAAGCCAGCGTTCTGGATTACTCTGTTCTGCTTCTATCAAAAATCCTTGCCGTACCGCGTCATGAAAAGAAAACGCTTCTTTTTCAAAACGCGTTTTTTCTTCTCCGCGATTCTCAACGCGCTTCATGGCAACGCGCGGATCGATATCAAACAAAATAGTGAAGTGTGGAATAATGCCATGCATTGCTTCTTCGTTGAGCGCGCGCAAGACGTGCGGATGCTCAATGCCGCGCGCGTGCCCTTGGTATGCTACAGTTGAGTCGCCGCACCGGTCAGAAACGACTATCACTCCATTCTTAAGCGCCGGAATAATTTCTTTAAGAAAATGCGCGCGCCTGTCTTCTAAAAATAGCTGGAGTTCTTTGATACGCCAATCTGGATCGTTTCTGGAGAGTGCAAAAATTTGCTCGCGATAGTAGCCCCGCGGTTCTTTTGTTAAAAACACACGATAGCCGTGGTCGGCTACATACTGCTGAATACGGAGAGCTTGAGTGCTTTTTCCCGACCCTTCACCGCCTTCGAGAGTGACAAGAATTCCTTTGTTGTTTGATAATTCCATGGTTTGCACCACAACGCCATTATCACAGAAAACTATAGGGTCACCAAAAGCGCGTCATGTTCTTTGAAAATTCCGCCCGGCTTATTGCATGAAAAAAGCAGCGCCTTTCGGATAGTGTTCAAAAGATCGCTCGGGGAAATTTGCACGCACCGTACATTTGCTCGAGAAAACAATTTGACTAATTCTTCCTGTAAAAAATCGAGTAGTTTTTGTGTTGGCGCATTGTGATAGACACCAACATATTCGATGAGCCGTACCCCACTCCCAATCAACTCGCGGGCACATGAGTAACACGGCGAGCCAATAATTGTTGCGGTACCATTTTTAAGATTATCGTGGTCGCGGCATTGGCGTATCGCATTGAGCTCGCCATGACTGGCGCGTAAGCAATGTCCATCAATCATCAAATGCCCGATCTCGTCGCACGAAGGATGCCCCGATGGTGCACCATTATATCCACCTGCCAGTAGCCGATTTTCCGGATCTGGGGTCCAAAGAGTTGTCGCGGTATGCAAACGATCACAGTTGCTGCGCAACATATACACCCATGTAACAGCACAACGAAACTCTTGCTTGCTCAATCGCTCCATCAAAAACCCTCCAATCAAACAACATCTTTTGATAGATTACCATCAACAACAAAAAAATGCACTAACCAACAACCTCAATCCCCATGCTGCGAGCGCTTCCTTCAACGATTTTTATCGCCCCCTCAATGTCATTCGCGTTAAGGTCCTCCATTTTGCGCTCGGCAATTTCGCGAACTTGCGTGCTGGTTACTTTGCCAACTTTATTCTTCAAAGGATTGCCCGATCCTTTTTCAACCCCCGCGGCTTTGCGCAGCAAATCGGAAGCTGGGGGAGTCTTGAGCTTAAAGTCAAAGGTGCGGTCTTGGTAGATCGTAATCTCGGCGGGAATAATAACATCGCCCATTTGGGCTGTCGCTGCGTTAAATTTGCTTACAAACTCGCCGATATTGACGCCGTGCTGACCCAAAGCAGGCCCCAACGGCGGCGCGGGGGTTGCCTTGCCCGCAGGCATCTGAAGTTTCAGGATTGTCTTAATAGGCTTTGCCATAACAGTTTTTTACTATAAACTACGGACTATAAACTATCAACTCGATTAAAGCTTCTTCACTTGCAAAAAATCAAGCTCTACTGGGGTCTCTCGACCAAACATGGAAACAAGAACTTTCACCTTTCCGCGCGCCTCATCAGTCTCGCTTACCTTACCTTCAAAATCTCGAAATGGCCCATCGTTGATGCGCACAGGGTCGCCAACCGCAACATCAATCTTGTGCGTCGGCTCTTCTTTGCCCATGCGCGAAAAGAGTCCTTCTATTTCTTCCCGCGAAAGCGGTGTGGGCGTTGTCCCTGCGCCAACGAAACCCGTCACGCGCGGAGTGTTGCGCACAACATACCACGATGCGTCAGTCACAATCATCTCCACCAAAACATAACCGGGGTAAACTTTTTCCTCTACGATTTTACGCTTGCCGCTTTTGATTTTAATTTTCTTCTCTATGGGCACAACCACTTGAAAAATCTGATCCTCCATTCCCAAGGACTCGATGCGCTGTTTTAAATTGCGCGCAACAGCATCTTCATACCCCGCGTAGGTGTGCACGGCATACCAACTGCGTCCAATATCTAATTTTTGTTTGGCCATAATTAAACAAGTAAAGATATAAGTCTGCGAAAGATAAAATCAAATGTCCCCAAAAGCACAGCGATCGCCAAAGAAACCGCGACAACAGTTGTCGTAAAGCGTATGGTATCGCGACGGCTCGGCCAATTAACTTTGCGCATCTCTAGTCGCGTTTCTTTGAGATAGGTTATAAGTTTTTGAAACATAATTATTCGTGGTATTCGTATGTTAATTCGTATCATTCGTATTGCGGTGCTTCTTAAAAAAGCCCCCGAAGGGCTATAATCCTATCCTAGCACCGCTCGCTGCGATATGTCAACAGCAGCTCATCACAGATATGTGAGCAACATCAGATGTTGCTTATTCTTGTACACATGCGCTACCATTGCTATACATTACTAAACTTTGATATCATGAAGTCATGGAACAGAGTGGTAAAAAATTTCTTACCATAAAAGAAGCAGCGAAGCTTATTGGAGTAACCGAATTAACGCTGCGCAATTGGGATAAGACGGGAAAGTTTGTTGCGGCGCGCCATCCCATGAACAACTACCGTGTCTACACCATCAATCAAGTAGAGAATCTGTGTGCCACCATGGAACGCATTCCGCAACGCACCCGAGATAAGAAACAAGGCCCGCGAAAACTCGCGATTAAAGTGCTTGATGAAGAATCCACCAATCTTGACAAGGATACGAACTCCTGATACCATAGAAAATGTTCTTTGCTAGGCAGTCGCCCAGTTGCTCATCAGCGACGGGGAGGAAAGTCCGAACACCGTCCGCCACAATGCGCAAGCCTTAGGCGAGACAGAGGCAGTGGCTAACAGCCACGCTTGTATCGAGAAATCGGTATGAGACGGAAAGTGTCACAGAGACCAAACCGCCAATCATCACCATCAATTCCCTAAAAGAATTGTGCGTGAAAGAGGCAAGGGTGAAAAGAGGTGGTGTAAGAGACCACAGCGCGCGTTGGCAACAGCGCGCGGAGAAAAACACCTGCCCGGTGCAAGTCCGCACTCTATCCGCCAACAGGTGGATCAGAGGGAGATGCTTGAGCCCAAGAGCAATCGAGGGCCCAGATAGATGGCTGCCCTCAGCGCCATTTTGCAAAAAATAACGCTGGGACAGAATTCGGCTTATCGGCAAAGAACACAAAAAAACTTCCGCACATGTGCGGAAGTTTTTTTTGTTCCCAACCTACAAGTCATCAAGAGCAACTGCCGAGGTTTTCGCCGCAAGACGGGCATGTATAACACGAGCCAGTACGAATCATAAGCGCTCCGCAACGACAAGATGGCGCGTCTTGGTAAGAAAATAATCGCGCCGAGGCCAAAGATGCTCGTGTACCGCTGACATCGAAAGAAAGCAGCGACTCGCCTTTCTTGGTGTCGCCTAAAAGCACAGGTTCTTCTTCGTGTTTTTCCATCATAACATTGTGATCAATAGAATCAGCGTTGGTGTAGATTCCCAACGACAAACGCTCGTCGCGCGGTAAGAAATGAATCGCCAAAAAACGCGCGATGTAATCAAGAATTGATTTTGCAACTAAAATATCCGTGTTCTCCGTATATCCGGCCGGTTCAAAGCGCGTATGTACGAATTTCTTGATGAGGGTCTCGGCGGGAACACCCGACTGAAGCGCGACGGACATTAAAACGCCGATCGCATCCAAAAGTCCCGATATCGTAGATCCTTCCTTGGCAACACGGATAAAAATCTCGCCCAAAGTGCCGTCTTCATAAACGCCGCAGTGAATATACCCTTCGTGCCCGGCAATAGAAAACTTATGCCGAATTGCTTTTACGTCTGCGGGAAGTTTTTTGCGCGGCACTTCTGATGGAGCCCCCGTCGAAGTAATCTCTGCTTGCCCGCCTAATCCTCGCTTCGAAGTTCTAGTAGACGACGTATTAAGCACCTGAATGCCTTTTGAATTGTCGCGATAAATCGCAATCGCTTTAAGTCCCATCCGCCACGCCTCAATATAGATATTCATAATATCCTCGATGGTAGTGTGTTCAGGCACATTAACGGTCTTGGAAATCGCGCCAGAAATAAACGGCTGAGCTACGGCCATCATGCGCACGTGGCCCAAATAATGAATAGCCCGCTTCCCTCCGGGAGCATGCGTTGCGCAATCAAACACCGGTAGGTGTTCAGCCATAATATGCGGCGCGCCCTCAATGGTATCGTTCGCTAAAATATAATCCATGATCTCTTTTGTTTCTTTTTGCGTATATCCAACGTTGCGCAGTGCTGGCTCTACACTTTGATTAATAATCCTCAAAAATCCGCCGCCAACCATTTTTTTGTACGCAACAAGAGAAAAGCTCGGTTCAATGCCGGTGGTATCGCAATCCATCATGAAAGAAATAGTGCCAGTGGGCGCAAGCACCGTCGCTTGAGAATTGCGCACGCCGCACTGCGCCGCCTGCGCACACGCTTCTTCCCACACCAAAACCGCCGCGCGCAAAAGATCATCGCGCAGCGTTGATCTATCAAGACGCAATGTTTCGGCGGCATGCATGCGTAAAACATCCAGCATGGGTTCCCGGTTCGCCTCAAACCCCGCAAAAGTTCCTATGGCCCCCGCGATCTCGGCCGATGTACGATACGCTTCCCCCGTCATAAGCGCCGTAATTGCTGCCGTGTGCGCTCTTGCGCTGTCGGAATCGTACGGCATGCCCCACCGCATCAAAAGCGCCCCGAGATTGGTATATCCAAGCCCCAATTGGCGATACGCGTTGGCGTTTTGGGCGATTTTCTCGGTAGGATACGAGGAATGTCCCACAATAATGTCCTGCGCGATAATGAAAATGCGTACCGCGCTACGGAACGATTCAACATCAAACGCATTGTCGTCTTTTTTTACGAACTTCAATACATTAAGTGAAGCAAGGTTACACGCGGAGTTATCCAAATGCATATACTCACTACATGGATTCGAGGCATTGATCCGCCCGGCCGAAGAACACGTGTGCCATTTGTTGATAGTGGTATCAAATTGCATACCTGGATCCGCACAGTGCCATGCGGCCTCCGCGATAGTGCGCATCAGATCGCGCGCGCGAATAGTTTCCGCCACCTCCCCGCTACGCACAAGACGCAAATTCCATTCCTTGTCTTCCAAAACCGCGCGCATAAAATCATCAGAGGCACGCACAGAATTATTGGCATTTTGAAAAAAAATGTTATTGTAAATTTCTCCATCAAGCGCATCGTTATAGCCCATTGCAATAAGCGCTTTCGCCTTTTCTTCTTCTTTCCATTTACAAACAACGAAATCGTGAATGTCGGGGTGATCGGCATCAAGAATAACTATCTTTGCCGCCCTGCGCGTCTTGCCGCCTGAGCGGATGGTTCCAGCGATGGCATCGGATCCTTTCATAAAAGAAACGGGGCCGGAGGATTTGCCGCGGTTTGCGATATTTTCTTTTGAGGATCGCAGAGGAGAGAGATTGATCCCCGCACCCGAGCCGCCCGAGAAAATCATCATCTCGGTGCGGTACCATTCGGCAATGGACTCTTTGTCGTCAGTAATATTTAAAATAAAACATGCCGAGCACTGCGGTTTTTCTTCAACGCCGACATTGAACCAAACAGGCGAATTAAACGACCCATACTGATGTATTAAAAGATACTTCAACTCTTCGTTAAAGATGCGCGCATCGTCGGTGTTTTTTGCAAAATACTCCGATGCTGTCCCCCACCGAGTAATCGTATCGGCGACGCGGTCTATCAGCTGCCGCGCGGAATATTCGCGGCCAGGCTTACCAACATGCCCCGCAAAATACTTTTCTGCCACAATATCAGTTGCTGACTGCGACCAAAATGCGGGAACCTCAACGTCGTCTTGCTGAAAAATAACCGAGCCGTCCGCAGAAGAAATTTTCGCTGACCGCGTCTCCCACATAACTTCATCATACGGATGTATGTCGTCGCGTGTAAAAAATCGCTTCAGCGCAATCGCCGCTTTCTGCGGAAGCCAAGAAGCGTCTGCCGCAATACTTGAAAGGGGCGATGCGCGCTCATCCGCCACCACGTCCTCAAAAAGCGGCGCCACGGCAAGTTGCGCGGATGCCTCGTGGTTGAATACTTGTCTCGGGCTTTGTCGAGGAACAAAAAAATCCCCGCCTTGGGATCCTGAATTTTGTTGTTTAGAGGAAATCGGCGCATCCATACTTCATGGTACCACAACAGCACGCGCAGTGGTCAACCACGTTAGAGATTCAAATAAAAAAACAAAAAACGATGGATACTATGAACATTTTTGCTGCGCGTCATAAGATATCCACAGGAAGAAAATTTCTCAAGAAATTTTCTTCCGAAAAATCTCTAACGGGGTCAAGTGTGGATAACCCTGTAGTAGAAAATGGCATTGTGGTTTCGCGAAGTTTTTATAAAAAAGGGTATTTTCGTAACAAAACTTGGTTTTCTTGTGGCATACCGGCGCGCATCAACAAAACACACGGCTTCGCTATGCCATTTTTCACTACAGGGTGGGTAATCCCATGCATATTCCACTCACAACATACAAAACATACAAATATGAAATTCTGTGGCAGAATAAGAGTAATGATAGAAACACTTAGAATGTGGTATGTGGTTCGCTATCTAAAGAATAACCAACACCACTTTATTGATTGGGATAATAGAGACAAGGAGCAAAGATTTTCTAATACACAGGAACTTGTTCCTCAACATATTCAAGAATTTACAAATATATTGATGCAATCAAGAAACCCCAGAATACTGCGATTGGTATTAGCATTACAATTTGGGAGCGAACAATATCGTAAAAAGTATCCTCCGACTAATCCTCTGAAAATCTTTGAGGAAGCAGAGAAAAAAATACACAATGAATTAATAAAAAAAATTACAATTGATGCTCAACTAGTAATAAGTGATTGCATTAGTGCTGATTTTATCCGAAAAGATGAAGCAAATGAATCTCTTATTTTTCTTTCTTTGAAGGGCAAAAAGTTTGCAACTCCTTACGGATTAGTAAAAGAATGGATTATAGAAGATGTAGGACAAATGTGGTCAGTTATTATTGGAATTGTAGGCATAATAGGAATTATAAAATGGGAAGTAATTTGGAATTTTATCGCAAAAATATCTCCGTGGTGGTAAAATAAAAATATGGAGATTGTGCTTCTTTCAATAATTGCTGGGGCGCTAATAGTGCAGTTGGCCAACAGTTGGCTTGGAGACGAAGATGTTATAGGAATGCTTTGGTTTTACTATACTGGAGCGATCATAGTTATTTTAATATCAAGCGCGATTGTTTATGGCATTGCGTGGTGGATCGTTTCGTTTATGGGTTGGTAAAGTTATCCACCGTACCCATTTTGTCTATACCAAGCGACTGGGGTATAATAGGATTGACAGCAAGGTAATTGTTTGTTAAAAGTACAGACACTATAAAAAAGCTGGATTGTATCATTATCCATATGATGCTAGTGTCTTGTAATAAGAGGAGGCGGTAGAATTAGATTACTGGTAAGCACACCCACCAAATTCACTGGCTATTGACAAATAATAAGATAGGGTGTATATTGTGGGTGTGCTTGTCGGGGCGAAAGCCCCTCCCCAGCTAATGAATTCTTAAGCTGGCAGGCAGGCACAACGAACAACCCGAGCTTTAATGGCTTGGGTTTTTCGTTGTGTTTTTTTTATTTCTTTTTTGCATAACACTCCAAAAGTGAAAATTTCCGTTCCCTAGCTTCCTTATTACAACTTTAATTTTATACTTGGCTCCTTTGATATCCTCAACCTCTACCCACTCTAAAATCCATATCTGACAAGGGGGATTGGCAAATACTTGCTGGGTTGCTGCGTTTGCTTTTGTCACAACCTCATGTAGATAGTTAATTAAAGAAACTCGATAGTGTTTTTCCTTAAAGTTTCGTGGTCGGTGTTTATCGTATAAAAGATGTCTCAATCCTTCAGAATTAAAATAAACCATCGCCCGTACCGCTTTGCAGTAGCACGGTTTTATGTTTTTATACAATTGCTTTTGTTGCTCAAGAAAAGGTGATGTGGACATAAAAAGCGCCCATGGGATAAAAAAAATAATACCATATTTTTTTAATATGCAAAACTGTCAATATTAAAAAAATCGCCTTACTCTGTAATACTATTTTAAGACCTTTCCCGGTCTGTGTTAGAAATATCCGCTTGGCGTAAAATCTCGGAGACAAGATGCTTTGAAATGTCTTGCTGATTCTTTGCTTCGCACCTTTAACAGCAGCCATTCTTCCAATACTTCGCGCAATTCCTGACGACAATCTTCAAGATTACGAGCGCTTGCCCAAACCCCGCGAAGTCCGGGAACCTCCCCAAAATAGCTTCTATCCCTGAGTATCTTGTAGTTCGCTTGTTTAAGTTTTTTTTCTATGTATTCGCTTAACATAGAGCCATAGTAGCATAAAATAACTTTTTATGCCAAATTCTATCAATTTCGTTTTGTGCGACGCATGAAGGCGGGAATGGTGTCCCAATCGTCTTCAGAGGAAGACGGGGTATCAGCGTCGGTTTGTTTTTCTCGGCCAGTACCGCTCCCGTTGCTGTTATTAACGCCGTGAGGAAGCGTTGCGTGCCGTTTTGCCAATTGGCCAAACAACGTTGCTGATTTTGCCGAAGATCCGTCGGGAAAACCGGACGCAATAACAGTTATTTTCAAATCCCCCTTGCGTAAACGGTCATCGTTGGCCGCGCCAAAAATCACCTTTGCATCCGCATCAATAGAAGCAGTAATGATTTTGGCCGCTTCCTGCACTTCCCACATGGTTATGTCCGCACCGCCGGCAACGGTAAAAAGAACGCCGCGCGCACCGTTAATAGAAAGGTCAATAAGCGGAGAATTAATCGCGGCGCGCGCGGCATCTTCCGCGCGCGATTCCCCTCGCCCAAAACCAATGCCCATAAGCGCGGAGCCGGCATTTTGCATAACAGCTCGTACATCGGCAAAATCAACATTAATAATGCCGGGTACCGTAATAAGATCCGATATTCCTTCAACTGCCTGCCGCAAAACTTCATCGCACATGCTAAAAGCAGAAAGTAGCGGGGTATCTTTTTGAATAACCGATAGAAGTTTGTCATTTGGAATCGCGATCATCGCATCCACAGCTTCACGGAAACGCACGATGCCCGCTTCGGCGATACGCGAACGCTCCAGCCCCTCAAAAGAAAATGGGCGCGTAATAACGCCGATGGTAAGCGCTCCGTGGGATTTCGCAATCTGCGCGATAACAGGAGCCGCACCGCTCCCCGTCCCGCCGCCCATACCGCACGTAACAAAAATCATGTCGGCGCCCTTGAGCGCTTCGTTAATTTCATCCTTTGTTTCTTCCGCCGCTTGGCGTCCAGTATCGGGATTCATACCAGTACCGAGTCCTTTCGTAAGCCCTCGCCCAATGCGGATTTTTTTGTGCGCTGAACTTTGGTGCAAATCCTGCGCGTCGGTGTTGATGGCAATAAACTCAACGCCGCGCACTTTTGAGCGCACCATATGGTTCACCGCGTTTTTGCCGGATCCTCCAACACCAACCACCTTGATCCGCGCAACCGATTCAATGTCTGGTTTTACGTGAGGCATAATCACACTCTATCGTAGCGTCCGATAGAATATGCGCAATATTGACAACCTAATGCCGCATATGCTACCGTTTGCAATAGAAAGGAGGAAAGAATGAGAGCAAAAAGACAGTGGAGAACATTTTAAACTGCTGTTGCGCCCGTGGAGAAATCCCCGGGCATTTTTTTATTTTCCCCTCAATATAACCTCATCATAAACGCCTTGCGTGTCTCGGAAGACGCAAGGCGTTTTGCGTAGATTTAGAGATACGCCAATGCTGCAGCGTTGATGATAAGGTGCATAGTATTGTCTACGATAATCATGAGCCGCACCGCAAGAAACGGCGGCGTGTTTTTGTGATAACCAGTAACGCTGCACTCGCACCACGGTTTCCATTCGCTCCGCGGCGACAAGAAATGGTTTGCATAAGCAACATATTTGGCAAGACGGAACCGATCAATAAGGAAGTGCGTTCCTGCTATTACTGTGCTCGCCATCATAGACGGATAAAACACCAACAAAAATGGGAGAAAATATGCGATGGCATGTACGAACGCAGGGAACCACCCTTGAGTTTTGTTATTCGCCATCCATCCAGACTGCAAAACATAATCTCCGACAAGGTGACATACGAACTGTGCGAACATGGGCGACCTCCGTTTTCAACGTGCTTTTGGTTGTATTATAGCGCCGTTTTCAAACAGTTTCAAACGGTTCACGGTAAAAATGTTCGGAGCCAGCGGAGCAAAACACCGGATTTGCCGCGGAACATCGGAGCACCGCCTTTTTGAGAAAGCCCCATGAGCGCGACTCCAACTGCCCCCGCCCACGCAGGATTGTTCACTTTATCTTTAAATCCGCCGATGTGCTCGGGTGACCCGATGCGCACCGGGAGCTTGAGATACTCGCGGACAAAACTATCAATGCCCGGTAAATTTGCTCCCCCGCCTACTAACACCACGCCCGCCGGAAGCAACCCCGTGCGATCAACTTTCTTGAGATGCTTTTCCACAAGCTCAAAAATATCATTAAGACGCGCCTCAATAATTTCTGAAAGTTTCTTTTTGGAATAATTGCCGTACACCGTGTCTTCTTTTTTCCCGGGAGAAACCGAGCGCGTTACCGCTCCATGGTTTATTTTGAGTTTCTCCGCCTCATCAATGCTGATTTGAAAACCCATTGCGATATCGTGGGTAATATGCGCAGAGCCCCACGGGATTACTTCAAGCGAATACGGCAACCCCTCTTCAAAAATAACAAGCGAAGTGGTGGCCGCTCCGATATCAAGCGCCATCACCCCCACTTCCTTTTCGCGCTTGGAAAAAACAGCGTGCGAGAGCGCAAACGGGGTTGCTGCAAGCTCTTCTACCTCCACCTGCGCCTCATCAAGCGCTTTGAGCACCGCCTTGGTATGATGAGAAAACATGGTAATAAAAAGTGTTTCCGCCTCCAGTTTAATCCCCGAAAGCCCTAACGGATCGTGCGTGACGGTATCGTTGTCCACATAATACAAAAGGGGGATTTTGTGAAGGATTTCCCGATTTTGAACGCGCGAGAGATTTGTTTCGCTTGCCGCAACTGCCCGCCGAATATCTTCTCCGGAAACTTCCCCATCGGCTCTTGATATTGCAATCAACCCGCGCGATTTTTGAAATCCGAGCCCAATCCCGCCAATACTAATATAGGAACGAGCCGACGCTCCTTCGGTTGCTTGAGAGAGCGCATCGAGCGCTTTGCGAAGAGAAAGAGCGGCTTGATCTGGCTCGAAAATCACGCCCTTACGGATGCCTTGCGAGAGAGAAACCGAAACCGCTGCCACGCGCGGCTGATCTTCCCCGCGCACCGCCTCAAGGAACACCGCTTTTGTGGAATCGGTCCCCAAATCAATGCCGATAACGCCGTACGGTCGTGCCATGTTCGTTTGCTAGTTTGCTTGTTGACTAGTTGTATAATTTTTCGTTTTTATGAGATTCATATTAATAATCGTATTGTACCACAACGCAACGATAAACCAAAAATATGCAACAAAAAAACTAGTCAACCAAAAACGAGCAAACTTTTCTTAAAACCAGTTGTTCTTTTTTTTCCATCGCCATCGCTTTTTTGGTGGTTTTGTGACCATATCCAAGAACATGAAGGCACCCGTGGACAAACAAATGAAACAAATTCTTTTCGTTACTATTCAAAAATATCTCGCTAATATTTTTGTCTAACAAAAAAGAAAGCACATTGGCTGTCTGGTCCTTTTTGCGATATGTTTTATTGAGTTTGCGCATCAAAGACGGAGGGGCAAAAACAACGCTCAATGCAAAGTTTTTGGGCATCGTCGTGCGATAGAGTTTCTCAAATTTTGCGCGCCGAATCGGCTTGGAAGTAAGATTGGTAAATTCAATCATAGGGCGTTCTACCATTATTCATGATGTGGTCGTAAAAATCAAAAACTCGCGCGTGGCGCGAGCTGGTTCCGGGTTAACCATTGCTGTTTTCTTTAATCTACTACCATTTTCAATGGCATTCTATTGATTTTCCACTCTTGCGCTTTAAAAAATTCTGTTAAGAATTTGGGTGTCTCGATGCTTAAGTTAAATACAATTCTTTTTCGAATCACATCTCCATAAGCCAATCGCTTGACAGAATCATATGGCGGCTCTCCGTGTTTCAAACGCTTAAAAATCTCAAACTCACCTGGCTTTTTTGTGTTGAATGATATTTCAAGATTTTTTTCTTCTGGTGTGTGGGCAGTTGCTTTCCATAAAACATCAAGCACATCCCCAAAAAGCCATGCGAAACGCTCGGCGGCTACCGCGTGATCTGCGAGAAATTTTACTTGATTTACTATATAGTCATTATTCATTCTGTCTGTCCTCCCGCCTTCAAAGAGCAGATTGCCTTCCTAGAATATAAACCCCGCCCGTTATTTTGTCAAAACGAAGTTCTGCACAACACCTCTTATATTTCTTTCCACACAACATCCTTACATTCTCAAGGTTGTAAGAATGTTTTTATTGCCCGTGACACCTTTGTTACTTCTTGATACTTACGAAATACCACAGGAGTTATTCTTTCTTCTCCGCTTCTTTACTTTCTTTATTTATTTATTTCTCGCCCCGTCTCAGTAATTTCCTCTCTTAATTTCATCATCTTCATGTAATCTGAAAACCACGGCTCTTGTTGGATTTCTGATTCTGTGAGTGCTCTGCCAAGCTTCTTGGTACTTTCATCTATTTGCTTGCCAACTTTTTCTTCTAATAGACGGGTGTATTCTTGTTTTAAATCTAATTCGCTTCTCTCACCTTCGGGTTTTAATTGTTCGAATTTCATAATGTTTTTGATTTAACTAATTTAACCGCTTGTTCGACCTTTTCTCAAGATATCACTTTTCTGCAAGAATATCTATCCCTGCGTCATGTGACATCTCTTATATTTCATCCATCGCTTGATTTGTCATGCAAACCCTGAGTGCTTTTTTGTCCGAGTTCTTTTTTTAAGACAGCGGAGATGCGGTCTCCCGAGGCCTTGCCTTTCAAAATTGGCATAACGACTTTCATCACTTTACCGAAATCTTTTTCGCTTGTTGCGCCGGCTTCGCGGATACCATCTTTGACGATACGCACCAAATCGTCTTCGGCGATTTCCGGCGGAAGATACGATTGGAGAATAGCAAGCTCTTCGCGTTCTTTTTGCGCAAGCTCTGCTCTGCCCGCCCTCTCGTATTCAGCAACGGAGTCCTTTCTCCGGCGCACCTCTGACGAAATGGCCTCGATCACTTCGCCATCCGAAAGCCCAATATCTTTTTTGCGCAATTCAATTTCCTTATTGGCAATTGCGGCCGAAAGCATCCGCAATGTCGAGAGGCGAACAGCGTCGCGCGATTTAAGGGCGGATTTTATGTCTTCGGAGATTTTTTGTTTAAGCGTCATATATTGTTGGTCTTTAGTTCTTGGTTATTGGTCGTGGTTTTTAGTTATTTGTTTTTGCGAGAACCAAGACGAGTAATCTACAACGAAAACAAAGAACTAATAACTGAAAACTTATCGTCACTCGACTTTCCCGAGCTTGCGCGTTCGTTCCATATCCTTTTCCCATGCCACGCGCCGCAGCGCTTCTTTTTTCTTTGTGTAGTCAGACCCCAGCGGCACGTAAAAGCGGCGCGATCGCGCGCGCGACACAAAACGGCTTAACTGCACCCGTTTGCTAAAACGGCGCAGCATGGCGCCGGTTGACTCGTTTTCTTTTTTGATAACTTGAACCATAATTAGTTTATTAGTTAATTTTCTTCTGTTCTCCGCGCTCCCATCCTCCTAATAAATGCAAATGAATATGATCGACGATTTGTCCTCCGTCTTTACCAACATTAAACACCAATTTGTATCCGGAAAGCCCAAGCTGTTCTGCTCCTTCTTTCGCCGCGTGAACCATATGCCCCAAGAGCTTCTCATCGTTGTGATCAACGTCGCGTATAGAAGCAATATGGCGCTTAGAAATAATAAGGTAATGGATGGGCGCAGAAGGACGGATGTCTGGAATCATAACAACGTCCTGCGTTTCGCGCAAGACCTCTGCGGGCACCTCTTTATGTATGATTTTACAAAAAATGCAATCCATTATTGCTTCTTGGTTTTTAGCTTCATTTTTAGCTTCTCAATCAACCTCGACTCGGCGATAGTTTCTTGAATCCCTTCGTTCATGTCGCGCACAATAACAGTGTTTTCCATGGCTTCTTTTTGTCCAATGATGAGCGCGAATGAGGCGCCTACTTTTGCCGCAATATTGAGTTGTGTCTTAAGGTTGTCGCGCGAAAGAGACGCGTTAGCCCGAATGCCCGCCTTGCGAAGCTCATCCATCAATACAAAGCTCCTCTTCTTTGCCATAAGACCGATCTGAATCAAAAACACTTTTGCGCTTGGTGGCGTTTTCGGCTCCATGCCAACGCGTTTCATCTCAATCATCAACCGATCAATCCCGATACCGCTCCCCACCGCAGGAAGAGGACGTTGGCCCAAAAGCGCCATCAAATTATCATACCTGCCGCCGCCAGCGACTGAAACAGGGGCCGCAATGGAAGCATTCTGATCCGCCGCATGAGAAGAAATGTTCCGTGCCGATTCGGCAACAAACATCTCAAAAACCGTCCTGCCATAATAATCAAATCCCCTCACCAAGTAATGATCCAGTATGTACGGGATGTCCGCTTCGTCGAGAAATTCCAAAACGCCCTTAAAGTGCGTTTTGCAGTCATCACAAAGATATTCAAGCATTTGCGGGGCCTGCGCGCGCAATTCCACACAAGATTCTTGTTTGCAATCAAGCAATCGGAGCGGATTTTCTTTCAATCGCCACTTGCAATCTTTACATAAATAATTAAACTTTTTTCTATAATACGCGGTAAGTTCCCTCCGATGCACAGGGCGGCACTCGCGATCCCCAATGCTATTGATATGCACGGCAACATCCTTAAATCCGAGCTCGGAGAGCAACAAATAGCACATTTTAATGATCGTCGCGTCACTAATCGCATCGGTATCGCCCAAGATCTCAAATCCAAATTGATAAAATTCCCGAAAGCGTCCGCGCTGAGGACTTTCGTGACGGAAAAACGCGCCTTCATAAAACAGCTTGACCGGCTGCGGCCACGACGCCATCCCGTGCTCAACGTAAGAGCGCATCATAGGGGCGGTCCCTTCGGGCCGCAGCGCCAACATATCGCCCCCCTTGGTACGAAACGTGTACATTTCTTTCTGTACTACGTCGCTTGTCTCGCCCAGCGGGCGCAAAAAAAGCTCTACGTGCTCAACGTGCGGCGTTTTTATTTCCAAAAAGCCAAAGTAGTCAGCAATGTCGCGCGCACGCGCGACAATCGCGTTATAATACGCAATATCAGCAGGCAGTATATCATGCATGCCTTTTGGCGAGCGCGCTAATTCTTTTTTTTCTTTTGCGGTCATAGTGTTTTATTGCGGCGCATTTGCTATAAATCCTATGTTGGTAATGGGCCACAGGCGCACCAATGCGCGCCCGGTGATATTGTCTTTTGGCAATACTCCCCACGTGCGCGAATCCGAGCTATGGCCACGATTATCTCCCAACACAAAATATTGATCTTGCCCCAAACGCAACTTTAAATTTGGCCATGTTGAGAGATCGCGCGGCAAGTACGGCTCTTGAAGCGCCCCCGGAATACCCGTAATAAAAATTGAGCCATCGAGAATCTGCACCTCTTCTCCCGGAAGCCCAATAATCCGCTTAATGAAAAAATTGCGTGGATTGAGCGGGTAGCGAAAGACAATCACATCCCCGCGCGCGGGGTTGCGAAATTGATATGACAACTCATCAATAATTAAATAGTCGCCTCCGTGGAAGTTCTGTTCCATTGAGGCGCCCTCAACAATGAATGGCTGTGCGATAAACATCCGCACGGGAATAACAATCGCAATCGCAATCAAAATGGTTTTTATGTACTCCCGCATTCAAGTAAGTATAAAGCAATGTTGTGCCGAATGCAAGAATATGAAAGAATAAAACGATACGAAAAGCCATTAATTTTCATTCGGAATATTCGTATGAAAATTCGGATTAATTCGGATCGATACTATGATTACTACCGTTATTGGCCTTGGAAATCCCGGCAAAACATATGAGGGCACGCGTCATAATAGCGGGCGCGAGGCAGTGCTCTACTTTGCGGCAAAGCAAGGTATCGAGCCGTTTGCGTACAATAAAAAAGCAGATGCGCTCACCACAAAATCAAAAATTAAAAATCAAAAGTCAAAAAAAATAACCGATATATTGCTTGTTCTGCCCGAAACCTTTATGAATAAATCAGGAAGTGCGATGGCAAAACTGTTTCGGGCAAAGAAAGAAAATAAAGAATTGATTGTCGTCCACGATGATCTCGATCTCCCGTTGGGAAAAATTAAAATTTCTTACGGCAAGAACTCCGGCGGACACAAAGGAGTGGAATCCGTCATGCGCGCGCTTAAAACAAAAAAATTTGTCCGTATTCGGATAGGGATTTGCCAAGCGTCGGGCAAAAAACCTGATCAAAAAAAACTTCTCAATTTCATTGTCGGCAAATGGAAGCCCGCTGAACAAGCAATCATCAAAAAATCATTCAAGCACGCATCGCAAGCGCTTGAAACCATCATCACCGACTCCATTGACCGCGCAATGAGTGAGTTCAACTAAAGCTCCTTTACGAAGGAGCTTTTTGGTTCTTTGGCAAAAACGCATATGAAAGACCGCAATGCTGACAATAATACTGCCACGACATCTTATATTGTCCTTGGGAGCCGGGCCCAATAACTAAAGGACCAGTTGAAGGATCATAGCGCATCTCTGTTTCTTTGATAATATTTCCGCGACACACAACGCACAAAATTCCTGTATCTTCTTTGTTTGCATAATAACTCATCACCATCACCCTTTAATTTCTACGTTAAGCATAACTCTTTTAGGCCTCGTTGCGCAACACCAATAAAATAGATACTATAGAAAACGCTGGATAAACAAAATGACAAATTAATAATTCCGGCGGTTACCCCCTTGTTTTTGGAAAAAGGGGGTGGTTTGTTTTCCTTAACACCAAACGACATACAAAAGGAAACAAAGCACAATCCGTGGCTGGCGCGAAATATTTATATTATTGAGGTTGGACAAAAAATTTCTCTCTCCGCGTTTCTCCGCAAGCTTGCGGAGCTCGGGTATACCAAAGCGTGGGAAACGCGGTATCGCGGAGAATTTTCCCAACGTGGCGGTATTGTGTATGTTTTTCCCATCAATGCCGATGCGCCATACACAATTGAATTTGAGGCAAATGACATTGTAAGTATAGCTTCGCCACAAAAACCTCGTTCTTGGCCCATTGTCGACTCGCAAGGCGAGCCGATGCGCCTCCGGCGCAAACCCCCCGCCAGCCACCAAGAACGAGGCTTTGTGGCTCCGCTATTCTACCCCGGCGACTACATCGTCCATATTGATCACGGAATTGGAATTTTTCGCGGCGAGAACGCAACTGATTACATCATAGAATACGCGGCGCCCGCCGGGCGGCCCAATGTCCCCGACCTTCTCTTTGTCCCAAAAAACAAGCGTGAGCAACATCAGATGTTGCTCACGCGGGTACAGCCGTACTTAGGTCTCAAAAAACCGACAATCCATCGCCTCGGCACATCGGTATGGGCACTTACAAAAAAGAAAGCAAAAGAAGATATTATTGCGTATGCAAAAACGCTCCTGGAAACCATCGCGCGGCGCCACCACATAACCCGCCAACCGTATCTAGCCTATCCAGAACAAGAAGAGGGGCTCGAGACGTCATTCCTTCACGAAGATACGCAAGACCAAAAACGCGCGCTTGTTGAAATTTTTAAAGATCTCTCAAAATCATATCCGATGGATCGGATCCTTACCGGGGATGTTGGATTTGGAAAAACCGAAGTTGCTCTGCGAGCCGCTCAACGAATAATCCTCAACGGAAAACAAGTTGTTGTGCTAGCCCCCACCACCATTTTAGCGGATCAGCATTATCAACTTTTCAAATCGCGCCTTGAATCGTTTGGAATAGAAATCCGCAGGTTAACGCGACTGGAAAATAAAAAAGAGGTTGATGGTACGCTCAAGGGCCTTCGCGAAAACTCGGTTGATATGATCATCGGAACACATAAGGTCTTGGGTAAAAATGTCGTACTCAAAAACCCAGGCCTTCTTATTATTGATGAAGAGCAAAAATTTGGCGTCGCGCACAAAGAACACTTCAAGAAACTCTATCCCCCAATCGATATCTTAACCCTTTCAGCGACCCCCATTCCGCGCACATTGCATTTGGGACTATCCAAAATTCAATCGCTGTCGCACATCACCACGCCGCCAAAAGGGCGACAGGGCATTAAAACATTTGTTCTTCCGAAAAACCCGCGCGCCATCAAAGAAGCAATTGAGTTTGAACTCGCCCGGGGCGGTCAGATTTACTTTTTGGCAAACAGAATTCATAAAATCCCGCAATTGGTTGAAGAAATTAAAAAACTCAAATTGCACCATCCGAAAATCGCCGTTCTCCATGGGCGCATGAATGAGAAACAAATCATTCAGACAATGCATGATTTTCGTGACTATAAAATAGATATTCTCATTTCCACCACTATTATTGAAAACGGCTTGGATATTTCTCATGCAAACACTCTTATCGTCGAAGACGCAACAAAACTCGGTCTTACCCAGGCGCATCAATTGCGGGGAAGAATAGGGAGAAGCGATAAAGAAGCGTGCGCGTATTTTTTGTATCCATCTCATAAACTCTCTGATCGCGCCGCCGAGCGTCTTGAGACGCTTGAGCGTTACGCATGGCTCGGCGCCGGCATTGAAATTGCCAAGCGCGACCTGGAACTCCGCGGCTGCGGCAACATTTTAGGCAAAGCCCAATCCGGCGTCGCCTACAAAGTGGGCCTCAACCTCTATTTCCAAATGCTCGAGGAGGTAATGCAAGAACTCAAAAATTGACAAGCCCGGCTTGTCAATTTTTTGCACAGTTGTAATCCACTTTCTTTTATAGATGGACTTGTTGATTTTGAAAAAACGGCGCAGGGCCGTTTTTAAGACAGAGTGTTAATCACTCTGTGTGTGGTTCTTGTGGTTGAGAAAACAAACAAAAACTAATTTGTGCCACGAGAACACCAGTGGCTTCCGCAATTTCATTGCATAGTTTTTCCAGCGTACGCATTCCGGGAAACGTCCCTTTTGTGTCAATGGTGAGAACAACATTTTGCCTTGGCGCAACACACTCAATATCTTCAACAATGAGTTCTAATTTTCTTGAAAGAGTTGCTGTATACCTGTATGGTTTAACAATTTCGTTCGCCTTTTTAACAAACTCGAAGTCTTCTGTGTGTTGTCGAAGAGCCAAAGCTAAAACGCTGGGCGGACAATGAAGAACTCGATGTATCAAGAACCTACCTTTGGTAATGTGTTTATGGCAGTCGAAACAGAAATCACAGCAAGCAACTGTATGCGTAGCTCCCGTCTTGTGGCAATCACACTGGCACTCATCGGTATCAACATCAATCGCCATACAGTCCTTATCGCTAAACATCGTTGTGACTCCATCAAATATCTTTATTGAGGATAGCGTATATAAAAAAAATCAGCAAGAGGCCTTACGCAGAAATATGGTAAAAACGTCACTTCATCTCGGCATGAATCTTGTTTTGGATATCGCGCTCAAGCTGACGAGAAAAATCATTGACAACGTCTCGCGCTTTCTTTTCCTGGTCCTTTGCTAGCCGACCCCATCCTTTTTCTTGTTTTTTATCAAAATCGGATAATTGCGACGCAAGCAACGAAAGGTGCGCGTCTTCTTGCTCAAGCGAAAATAAAAGCCGATCCAAATCTCCTTCGGTTAAAGAACCGAGATTCTCCAAAATTGTTTTTTTAATCTCTTCGTCCATCGGCGAGCGAGCCAAAAGTTCCCCACACCGTTTTGCTTTTTCTTGAATAATATTGGTAGCCATAAAAATTGATAATTATATTGTAATTCCACGAGCGCGTAAAACTGCCTTGAGCGCGTCTTTAGGGACCTTTAATAAATATCCTTGTTGCATCATTGTATCCATTGGATGACCCAAAAGATTCCACACCTTTACTCCAATACCATTGAGCTCTGCGAATGGTTTTGAAAGCTGTAACGCCTCCTGATTCGTTGGATTGCTTACTCCATGACTAACCAAAAGTTCTTTGGCGCTTTGCCAAATCGTATTATTCATTTGGACATTTTCTACTACTTGTCCGCCGGCTTTCATGCCAGTAACGACTACTTTTTCAGCGGCAAGTTTTGTCCATGCAAGGTATCCACCCGCCGCCCACAATGCCGCCTCTACGCCGCCATATACATAACGCCTCCAATATTTTGGATCTATGCTCCTCAAAACTGTTTTAATTTCGCGCACATCTGTCTCGCGCTGGCCGTCTTGGAGATTTTTGAGCTCGGTTCTAAGATTATTTATCGTTTGTGCAATTGCCTCGTCGTTGGTTACCACTCGCTCGCCAAACTCATTGCGGTATTTGGTAAGGCGTCGCCGCAACTCGCTTTCCGCTTGACGCACAGTTTCGTCTATCACACGGTTGTTCTGTTCAACTTTTTCTTTGGTAATAGCTTCGGAAAACCGATCAATATCTTCGACTGTTTTTTCTTGGTCTGTTTTCTTTCCAATCGAATCGAGCGCAAATTGAATTTTTTCGGCTTCCACTAAAGCGTCCTCATAACTCAAGCGCGTTGTTTTTTGAATCTCCTCGGTACGCGCACCGACATCTTTGGCTACCTCTTTAGTACCCTTACCGAAGCGTCGTCCTTGAATAACCTCATACACACCAACAGTACAGAGTCCCTTGATGCGCTCTTTTATCCATCCCCAATCGCGACGTTTCTTGTGAGGTCCCTTCTCCAGTTTTTCCAGTTCAATTTGAAGACGAACAATATCGCTACTTACCGCTTCTGGTGACGCGCCGCCGATTTCTGCAAGCCGCGCAATTTCTTTTCGCAACTCATCTGCTCTGTTTTGTTCATGGGTTTTTGGTGTATGAGATTCACTATCTTGTTCTTCATTAATACGATCCTCTTCTTGTTTGTGCGCATCGCGCAAAATATCCTGTGCTTTTTTTGACAGTGGTGGCTCTTCCTTACGCTTAGCGATCACTTCGCCTGCGTTTAAAATAACAATGTTGTCGCCGCCTTTTTCGTTTTTATTGGCTTGTATTTGTACAATAAACGGTTGAAATGTTTCTTCCAGCTGATGAACAGCTTCTTGTTCGTCTGCGTTTTCTGGTTTTTTTGATTGTTCAAGAAGTTTTTGAAGATCTTCTTCGGTATATGGAGCGTGAGAAACAACCTCGGATGGTTTTTCTCCGACATCGGATTGCGCTCTTTCTTCGTTGTCTGCTGTTCTTTTATCTGCTTCTGGATATTCTGCTTTTTTTGAGCTCCCAGTATAGCCAGAACTCTTGACCCAGTCTTGAAAAAGCTCTTCGCGCATTTTGTCTTCCAATTCTTGTCGCGCCGTTGCGAAATCCCGAGTAATTGGATCGTCTTTCCCATAATGCAAAGCATAAAACGCCGCTGATTGCTCCATCAGTAAAAGATTATGCTGTGTTTCTTCCAGCTTTGTGCGAGACGTTTCTTGCGCTTCCAACGAAACAGCCGCCTCAACACTCACTTTTTTTGCTGACTTTCCGCGTTTCTCTTTTGTCTTTCTTTCTGTTTTTTTTATAACCGCCGGAGCTTTTTCCCTCATATGATAAATGTTATCCTGTTTCTTCTTCCTGCATAAGCGGTTGTGTGGATAGCGATTCTTCGGTTGTGAGAGTTGTGGGAAGAGGCGCGCTGGCATCCTCGGAAGTTGGAGCTTTCGGATTTATTGGCTCACCGGGTTTTCCAAGAAACGAAAGAGAGAGTTTGCGATTTTCCGGCTGAAAGACCGCGATTTGAAAAACATAACGCTTCCCCGCCTCTACTCATTCGCGTATAC